>ENA-OUOY01001276-OUOY01001276.1-human-gut-metagenome-genome-assembly--contig:-NODE-1276-length-15028-cov-6.898951_pt1 | contig 15028 bp, 18 predicted proteins | sample MGYA00237937_ERZ548767 | MGnify/ENA primary metagenome ERZ548767 (study PRJEB26490, sample SAMN05356887) | human gut metagenome | biome: terrestrial biome; feature: human-associated habitat; material... | reverse complement strand
AAACGAAGGAATTCATGGACGACCTCATGAGCCGCGACCAGCGCATGATGCTGGCTTTGGTGACGCTGACGCACCTGGCAGATAACCTCGAACAGCTCGACCAGGACACCGAAGCCTTACAAGCTATTGGGCGGGCGCGGGGCTGTCAGTTTAACATTCTGCGCTACCAGCAGGAGGACGCACTGAACACGGTGCTGCCCCTCGGCTTAAAGCGCATTGAGGCAACCCGCACCCTGACCACGGAATGTACTGCCGTTCTCATGCCGTTCAAATCGCAGGAGATCCAGGACGCGGGCGGTATTTACTACGGCGTCAACGCCGTATCGCATAACCTCATCGTCTGCAACCGCGGAAATCTGCTCAACGGCAACGGTTTTATTACCGGCGTGTCCGGCTCTGGTAAGTCGATGGCAGCAAAGCAGGAGGTCTCCGCGCTGGCGCTCTCTACCGACCATGACATCATTATCGTCGATCCCGAACGCGAATATGGCGAGCTGGTACGGGCGTTGGGCGGCGAGGTCATTACCATCTCCGCCTCTGATCCAAATGGCTGCCACATCAATGCGCTGGATTTGTCCGAGGGGTATGGCGACGGCAGGGAGCCGTTGGTGATGAAGTCCGAGTTTATTATGTCGCTGTATGAGCAGCTTATGGGCGCGGATAAGATCGAGCCGCAGGAGAAGTCTATCATTGACCGCAGCGTGGGAAACATCTATCGGGAATATTTGAAAAGTTATCAGGGACAGCCGCCCACGCTGAAGGACCTCTATGACGACCTGATGAAGCAGGTCAACCCGGAGGCGCACCGGATCGCGCTGGCACTGGAACTGTTCACGGTGGGTAGTTTGAATGTATTTTCCCACCAGACCAATATCAACACAAAAAGCCGCATCCTCTGCTTTGACATTCAAGACTTGGGTGAGAATCTGAAATCGGTGGGCCTGCTGGTGATGCTGGACGCCATCTATAACCGTGTCATTCAAAACCGCAAGGCGGGGAAATACACCCATGTCTACATCGACGAGATCTATCTGTTTTTCGCCAATGGGAGCGGCAGCGGACACAGCATTACCAATTACAGCAGCGAATTTCTCTACAAGTGCTGGAAGCGCTTCCGTAAATACGGTGCGACGCTCACCGGCATTACACAGAATGTGGAGGAATGTCTGCTATCCAACACGGCGCGGATGATGTTCGCAAACTCCGAATTTCTGCTGATGCTCAATCAGGCCACCACCGACCGGGAGCAGCTTGCCCGTCTGCTGGGGGCATCAGATACGCAGATGAGCTATGTGGACAACGCGCCTGCCGGTCATGGGCTCATCAAGGTGGGCGGGGCCATCGTGCCTTTCGCCAATGAGCTGCCCAAAAACACGGAGCTGTACCGCCTAATGTCAACGAAGCCCGGTGAGGACTGATGCCATGCGGGACTTGAAGATTAAACCCGGCATGGACACGCCAAAGGCAAAGCTGAAGAATCCCGCACCAAAAGACGCCGATTCCATTTTGAAAAAGCACATGGATAAGCGTCAGCAGGAGAAAGAGCCGGAGAGCCGCGATCCTGTGCGCTACGCCACCGACTGTGTGGAGAAGAATATGCGCCATGGCGCATCTGGGGCGGCGGATGCCTCGCGGCGCATGACAAAGCACTACCGAGGAAAGCTGCGGCAGGGCAAAGAAAATGCGGCGAGGGAGTACAGAGTGGCAGATATGAGGATTGGTACGGAAAGCGGCTCTACCAATGCCCCGACGGAATATGACTTTTCTCCAGCACAAACCACTGCACGAAATGAAGTCGGAAAACAGACGTTTTCTCCGCAAAATCCCAATGCCGCCAAAAACGCAAGCGCCGCCCCGCAGGAGCGTGGGCGGCAGAAAGCGGCGCAGGACGCGAAAGCCGCCTATCGGCGGAACCTTGCCGAGAAAAGAACAGCAGAGCGGCACATTGTACCTCCACTGTCCGACCGTGGAGGTACAATGACCACTCCGCAGAAAGGCAATTTGGGGGCATCGGCCAAGGGCAGTCCTGCCCCCAAGAGCGGACAGGCCATGACCAAGGCCACGCGCGCCATGCGTGTTCGACCAACTGATCACGCAGCGCCGAACAATGCAATCATCACGCACCGCGCAAGGGCGGCGGCGCAGAGAAAAGCACAGCGGGCGATGCTTCAGGATTCTGTAAAGAACGGCGGAAATGCCGCAAAGAAGCTGAGTGGAACAGCGGTGCAGGCGATAAAGGCCATGGGCCGGGGTGTGGCATCTGCGGTCAGCTCGATCCTGTCGGCAGGCGGCGGTGCAGTAGTGCTGGTGCTGCTCCTGACGGTGATCCTTGTGGCAGCTATCGTGGCGTCTCCCTTCGGTATCCTTTTTTCCAACGAGAGCCGAGAGGCAGGCGTTGTGCCGATCTCCGCTGCGGTGGCGCAGGTCAATTATGAGTACAACAAGCGGTTGGAGGAGTTGCAAACAGCGGACAGCTACGACTCCATCTCCGTGACCGGGCGGTCTGTCGATTGGGTGGAGGTTCTGGCGGTGTTCGCGGTGAAGGTGGCGGGCAGTAACGATGTGGACGCCGCGGACGTGGCCACCATGGACGCTGACCGCATCGCTCGCCTGAAAGCGGTCTTTTGGGACATGACCACCATTGCACACCGCATCGAGGTCATTCACCATCCCGGCAGTGGCGATGATGACGGATGGACGGAGCGAAATCTCTATATCACCATTACCGCAAAAACGGCAGAAGAAATGAAAACAGTTTACCATTTCAACCGCAATCAAATTGCGGCGCTGGAGGAGCTGCTGGAGCAGCGGGATCTCCTGCGAGAGCTGATCGAGGATGTGTACTCCGTCAGCGGGGACACGGCGGCGCTGCTCCGCGATCTGCCGGAGGGTCTGTCGCCGGAGCGCGAGGCGGTGGTACGCACCGCCTGTTCTCTTGTCGGCAAGATGAATTATTTTTGGGGAGGAAAATCCCTCGTAATTGGCTGGGACGCCCGCTGGGGCGAGCTGCGGCAGGTCACTGCGGCAGGCAGCTCCACCACGGGGACCTACCGCCCCTACGGATTGGATTGCAGCGGCTTTGTGGATTGGGTTTTCTTCAATCAGTCTGGCGGCAGCTATGTCATCGGCCACGGCGGTGGAGCCACCATGCAGCACAGCTATTGCACCGATATTTCGTGGGCGGACGCACAGCCCGGTGACTTGGTGTTCTACCCGGATAATTCCCATGTGGGCATCGTTGGCGGCAGGGACGCAAACGGAGAATTGCTAATCATTCACTGCGCCAGCGGATATAATAATGTGGTCATTACCGGCAAGGAGGGCTTTACCTCTGTCGGTAGACCACAATACTATGGCGAGTAGTTGAACAGAAAAGGCCCTACCCAGCTATGGGTAGGGCCTTGAGGCCTGTTTTTGAGATTATGGCTTATGGGTGTTTTGCTGAGCTTATGATCGGAAAGACAACAGTATTAATTAAAGAGGGAATTAGAGTATCCTGCTATTAGAATGATATCATAAGATTAGGGCTACATTATCATATTTGATTAGATACGGCAAGGATTTGATGGATTGGAGCGGTAGTGTCGAAAAAGATAAAGCCAGAAACAGCGACAAGCCGTTTCTGGCTTCACAAACACATTTAGAATGTACTGATTATATTATATACTTTGTGGCGGGACTGAAGCGCTGATCCTAACAAACATGCAAGGACTGCGATGTTTATGATGCTTGGCAGTAGCTTACTTGTGTTCATTTATATGACAATAAGATTTTTTCCCACAATAAATCATATAACATGCCATTGTTTCAGGATAGATTGAGTACATATATAATCGATAGAAGTCTACGTAGTATTTAATGTAGAGACTAATAAGGACATTCAGAAAACAGATAAGTATAATCGCTATAACAAATGCCTTGCGATTAAGCGCGAAATGCTTACTGTTTAGGAAAATGTAAATTAACTCAACATCGTAGATCAAACGAAATATTAGGTTGATTATCAGTATCGAATTGACAATTAGCTGCGAGTGGAGCGACCAAAAATCGGGAGATTGCCACTGCTGAATATAAAAGATCCAGTTCTCATAAGAAATTTTATGAACAGAAGGATCTATTATAATAATATTGGAAAACAACACTATTTCCAGCATAAATAATATTTGGAATATTATACCGCTACTGAAAATCACTTTTTTCCATATGAGTTGCTGGTTCTTCATAATGGTATCAATGATTAAAAGGGTTGTTTTTTGGTGAGAGAGTCACGTTAATGTTAGTTGCGTGGATATCATATAAATAGATATATGGATAGTTGCTCCATCCACGTACGACAGTAGAAACCCCTGCTACAGAATCTGTTACCGAAATCATTGCATAACCGCCAGCATTTTTAATTGATACTGAAGCGTTTGAATCTACAAGAACTTTAGCTGTAGAGACGGCGCTTGTGATAGTGCCAACGAACGGAATACGGCCGATAATTTGTTCTAAAACAAATTCAACGCCAACTTCTTGTTTCCCAAGAATATAGTAGTAGGAGTCGTCGAAGTCAAGGTAAGTGTTTCCAACAGACATAGGTTTATCGCCTTTTTTGGAGTTGTACTCTAGTGTACCGCCATCAGGGGCATACACGTTCGTATATTCATCATCAGAACCAAACGGGATAATTGAAGGTGTTGTAGCCGTATAGATAGCTTCATGAATATCGTACATATCCAAGGCACCTTGCTTTTCTAACTGGCTGTAAATGGCTGTCTTATCCAGTTGGGGCGATTCTTCAGAGGCAAAAGCGGGCGTACAAAGGCTGAAAATCATAACGCAAGATAAAAAACTGGATACAAAACGATTTCCCTTAATTTTCATGCTAATTCCTTTCAATATAGTATTATTACATGGTTAATAATTTTAATAGTCATTAAGTGGTGATGAGGCATAAATCACCTGTATGTAGAGCTTTGTTAAAATATTTCCTCCTTCTTTTAGTTAATTCGATTTATGCCTTTTGCTAATATAAGACAACAAAATGCTAAGAATGCAACATAGTTTTGGAAGTGAAGTATAGGATTAAAATATATGAGTTCTTCTATGACTAAGAATCAGTGTGTCACCTAACTGAATCTCTTCCAGAGGCTCCTTTATACTGTACATTTTAAAAATTGAGGCAGAAAATCCACACAATTGATTACTATCGTTTGTAGTGATGGAATATAACGGAGCACTAAGAGAGAGTTTCTTTATAGACTTTCCTGTTTCCAAATCAAATGATTCGATATAAGGATTTTGTTGATTTTCTTCGCTTGTTTTGGCAGCAACAGAAGCAAATAATGTATCGTCTGTTAAAGAAAAACCGTGAATTTTTTCATTCTGAGGCAAGGATACTTTGGTGGTGCTTAAATCATCGAGGTCATCTCCTATATAAAATGTGACAGAAGATTTTTCACCAACCGCATAGACATAATGGTCATTTGATACCGAGAAATCATCTGATATATAGTCACAATCAGAGGCTGCAGAGAAATTGCAGCCGGTTTCTCAAAACAGTTTTCCATCAGCCACCTCTCATTCCTTCGGCTATCATAGTCGAAGCTGTAGTTGAAAAGCCAAGTCTTTCCGCTCTCGTTCCTTGCTCCCATCGGAATCATTTTGTGCTTTTCACCGCCCTCACGCACAAAAAAGACATTCCAAGCTTGAAGACCGGCAACACAAGTGCTATGTTTTTTTTGCGATGTCTGTTATTAAAACAATAGAACACTTATAACAGAGAAAGGCGCTTACACTGCCACCGTACCAGTCATCTCCGGTTCCAAGCATAATTCTAACACCTTGCTTTTTCTTGCGATACGGAAGCAGTGAATTTTTAAATCCCTTTTCTTTCCAATAAACAGGAACTTTGACATTATCAATAAAGCCTTCTTGCATAATGGTGTGACAATACGGACAATTCATATTGCGTGATGAACTGAGCCTACGAGCATTTTCAGATACACGTGTGCCCATCCTCCTTATAAAAACTAGAGGGCCAATCCCTCAGTGGCGTGGCAGGTATTTGCATTCTCATATGTCTTTGTGACACATGCCTCTTTGGAAGCTAGAGTATCTAACTTTTTGTCTATACACCCATTATAGAGTATTATAGACATTTGCAAAAATGTCTATATACTTCTCCGCGTCAAATGTAGTGTAGTATTCAATCGCGCGGTTCATCATCCATTGATTATCATCAAAATGATTCTTTTTTTGAATATCATTGTAATTTGTTGGATTGTTTTCGGGACGGCCCACTTGCGGTTGTGTCCATTTATCCATTATCCACTGACCAGCATTGGTTTTATAACCAGCGAGAGAGCCGTGAAATAAACGGCGAGAGCCAATTTCACAACCAGGAAGCCAATTTCCGTTTACATATGCGCAGGCAATTTTGTTTTGATAATAACAATTCTCATAGGTTTCTCCCCGAACAAGTCGAGTCTCCCCGTACAATGAAATGAAATCAGATGCGGTTAATTGGAAGCAAGTGAGAACAATGCTTCTCAGAGTACCTAACTGTTTTCCAAAATATGCTAAAGCAATAGAGCTAGCCGAATTAAATGCAACTCCTGCATCAGGACTAGAATCAACCCTTATGAGTCCGTCGCTCCACCCCCACATATATACAATTTTTGTGCTCAGTGTCGATGATGCAAGCGAAGATTCGGGTTTCAAATACTCTACTTTTAGAATTTCTCCATTGATATTGGGAACTGATTCTTTTGATAGTTCGAGAGCTGGCTTATTTAAATATCTTTCGGCCCTATCACTAGAATTATTTGAACTAAAGTAGAATGTGATATAGTTTTCATCTTCACTTACATTTGATACAGATTGACCGTAAAATGTTTCCAAATATTCCGTAGTATCTTCAATCCAGACTTCTCTCGATAGATAAGATTTGCTTGTTGATGAGTAAGTCCTTGATAATACAGGCATCGGTTCTTCTGCAGAGTAGGGAGCTGCAATAGTAGAGGCATCTGCAACATTTTCAAATATCACATCATCAATAGATCCAACAGCGTCTTTATTAAAGTGAGAGGGAACATATTGATATTCAACAACGGCTGAAGTATCAGCATTTTTGATGTGTTTTGATTCGAGTGCGCTCGCGGAAAGAGTAAAGCTGGAAAATGCGAATACAGTTGCTAACAAAGCAGAAAATAGTCTTTTCATAGTTTTTCTCCTTGTATTATGCTCAACATAAGCATTATTTATTTGTTGTTGGTTGCTTGATTTGGTCTACGGACTCGTTTTTGTTACTGTTACGGGCTTTCGCTCAATTCCATTGTGGAAATGTCAAGAGCGAATATGTGAGTACAAGTTTATAGGACTTTCCACTCAATACCGATGTTTCGCCATAAACAAATATCCCCCCCATCTTTTAAGATTCATGATTTATGCCTTTCATAAATATAAAACAACGCCAATTTGTAATTGCAACAAAATTTGGCATAACGAACAAAAATGGGGGGCGCAAAACGGCGTTATATAAGAATAATAGCGAAATCTCCTTGGGGGGGTGCTGTTATATAACGCTAATTGTACATGCAGATGTATGGTAATTGTACGAGTGATGAGACGAAACCTGAGCAGACACTGCAACTGGAGCTTTTTATCCTGTTAAGGAACTCAGTTGCGCATCAGGCCGCAATCGGGTTCTTTAACAGGCTAAGCCACGTTTATAAAGCTATATTGTTTTCGGATTAGATATTCTTGAAAGAAGAATACTTTGTTGCAAAATGTCAAGGAAATTGTCTTTATATTATGAAAGTAGAGAAGTTGTGATTTTATGAAGTGAAGGTGAGACCGATGGGTTACAATTAAATCTCCGCTGCATAGAAACATTGAATTGCTATAAGACCGGCTATTATGGTTAAAGACCATTTGTCCCTAACAAAAACCGATATATCAATCATGAATATCTGAAAGGGAGAATATAATGAAAAAGCGTTTTTTGAGTATGTGCTTGTTTGTAGTCATGTGTCTGACAATCTCGTCTCCGGTGTTGGCTGTCTATAACGATGATAGCGTCGTCACGCCCAATAATAATCGCTATTATTATGTGTATGAATACACTAACTACAAAGGGCCAAAGTGCTTCACCGTTAGCGCTTCCGATGCCGCTGAGGAAGCAGCGTTTCGCGCAGTAGTTACCACAGGCATAGGTGCACTTGCAGGATATTACGCTGGGGGCAATATGACCGTTACAAAATTTACAGCGGACATGCTTGATAGATTACTTCCTCAATCGCCGACTTATCGAGCAGGTTATTACAAAGTTTATGCTCGAGATAAAATTAAATATCAGGTGGATAGCCTTGACCCTTCCAAACGCGTCGTTGTTGACCGATGGTCTTGCTTAAAGTATGAGCTGTACGAATCTGAGAACTCGACAACTTTAAAGGATAGTTCCGAATTCATCCTTCATGAAAAATAACTTAGGTGGCATTATGAACACAATTCTTCAACTACATTCCAAAGTGGTAACTTCGGTTATCCTTATAACATCAATTGTAGGACTCCTGATATCAATCTATGATCCATTACCAGAATACTACGGAACGGCAGTCTCAGTTGCTATTTGGGTATTCTCCTTGTGGGTGCTAAAGAGGATTCGCAACTTTTATATCGCCGGCAAGGAAACAACGACAATTGAAAAGAAATTCGATTTTGTCGCTTTCTTTGTGTGCTTTCCGGTTGTTACTTACCTTGCACCCCAAATTAGCAGTTATCAGATCGATGGAGTTACTTCAGGGTGTTTTGGCATTCAGTTGGTTTGGTGCCTCAAATTGCTCTATATTCAATTCCATGATCCTGAAGGCAATACACCTGAGTAATGTTAAATGTTTGTAGGAGTCACTGATGTGATAGAGCAATGATACACCGAACTTGATGGCATATAAAATCGCCCTGTCAGCGTAAATACTGGCAGGGCGATTGTCATTACTGCGGCGTTATTAGCATTCCATAAAAGTTTTGAGAGGAGCACTTTCCAAGCTAGAATTTTGCCAATTCCAATCAAAAAAAGCATGTTGAAATATCAATAAGAAATTATGTATGGCTTTTTTTAGAAAGTGCCAGAGCAGCCCGCCTTGCGCGGGTCAGCGCCATACGCGCGCTTTCCGGCTTTACATTGAGATCGCTGGCAATTTCAGCATAGCTCTTTTCTAAAATATATCGGCTACTGAGCAAAAACTTAGTCTTATCGTCGAGCTCATCCCAGACTTTTGCGAAAGAGTTGATTTCTTCGGATTTTAGCAGGATGAATTCAGGATCGGTGTCGTGATCGGCATCAACGTAGTTATTATCAAATTCGTCGGCGAGGACTTCTTTCCGTCGGCTGATATTTCGAATATGGGTCAGAGCTGCATTTCTTGCGGATGTTGCAATGTAAGAGGTAAGCACTTTGGCTGGCATAGGACGCAGTGTATCAATGTTATTAATAAGCTGAACGATGACGGTCTGAAAAATGTCATCCTTAGACCATGGATCGTTTAGTATTGAACCAATTTCGTGATATATGAGTCGCTGATAGGAGAAGAAAATGTTCTCCATAAAATCTCGATCACTTTCGTTTTCGATTGCGAGGATACTTGCTGGGATTGGAATCATTTGCTGTCACCTGTTTTGCTATATGTGTCGATCATTTGTCGGACTTCCATGTCAGAGATGATTAGGCTAAGTGCAACCTGACGGTTAGCCGGTAATTTAGCAAACGATGCCATCACGTCACCAAGAGTCTTTTCGTTGGTGATAGTTCGCTGCAACACCTCGACAGGGAGATTAGATGAAGTGCGACCGAGCAGGTAGTCGGTTGTGACATGAAAGTAGTTTGCAAGAGCAATGACCTTATCAACATCCGGGAGGTGCACACCGTTTTCATAGTTTGAAATTGTTCCAGAGGAAACACAGAGGATATCTCCTAGTTCCTTTTGAGTTAGCCCTCTATCTTGCCGCAATTCGGCAATGAGTTCTCCCAAATGAGCCATATAAGCCACTCCTCTAAGAAATTGCACTTGATGTTTGAATTATATTTTTTCTGATTTCTCATCGGCTTATATTTTAGGAAAAGAATTGAAATTGCAATATTCACGTGTTATAAATTAGATTTACCATAGTTTTTGAAACGAAAAGTTAAATGGGGGAGCAGCGCGGGGCTGAGTGCCTGTTGCGACTATTGATAGATATTGTCTTATCAATAATAGAGAGAACGGTTGAGGCTCAAAGGAGCAAATAGGGGTGAGTCGCACGATGAATCACAGCTTGAGTGATAGGGCAGCACCAACGAGTCAGGAGTTTATCACACAGATATACAAGAAGTATGATCGACTGATGCTTTTCACAGCAAAGAAGTACCTGATGGATTTACAGGAATGTGAGGATGCTGTTCAAGAGAGCTTATTGAAACTTATGAGTCGGATCGAATTGCTTCGCACGTTAGAAGAACCAGTATTGACCAGCTATGTTGTAACTGCTGTACGCAATACGGCCATCAATATACTGCGGCGGCAGAAGAGAGATGCCCAGAATATAACATCATTTACAGAATCGGTCGAAGAGAGTATCATAGAGCCTGATTCTATAATTGATATTATTATGGATCGAGAAGCCAAGAGAAGTTTGCGCGAGGCGATTGATGAGTTGGAACCGAATGAAAGGTTACTGCTAGAGGGGAAGTATTTTCTTGGATATGATGACAGGCAGTTGTCGGAGCTGCTATCTTGTGCACCGGGGAGTATTCGAATGAAACTGACTCGAGTCAGAAGAAAGGTATTATGTTCGATGCAAGAGAAAGGGGATGTTTAGAATGACCCATCATGAAAAGCTGGTAGAACGATACGAAGATGCTTTATTCGCATTGATGATGGAAGATGTAGCTGAGACGGAAGGCGAAAAACTGCAAGAGCTTAATGAACAGCTTAAACGCGATCCGGCGGCAGAAATACCCAAAGAGCTGGATGAACGCTGTATTCGCACAATTAGGACTGAATTCGGAAAGAAAAACTTTAGATCTGCGAGGCGTGGAGCGGTGCGAGTTTTTAGAGTGATCTCGGCAGCTACTTTGATTATGATGCTGCTATTTACCACGGCGTTTGCAGCATCTCCGTCATTCCGCGCTCAGACGCTAACTGTTCTTGTGGAAATGTTTGATGACCATGGTGAGATTCGCTTTAATGGCATTACTAATGGTGCAGAAACCCGCGAGATGAGTATTTTGTGGATGCCAGATGGGTACCAAACTGAGTTTGAAGAGTTTGATGAGAGCAGAATGATTATTAGGGCAGAGGGAGAAAACGGCGAAAACCTTGATGTTACGGCTACGGCCATATCTAAGAATCGTTCATACAGCTTTGATACCGAGGGGGCAATTGAAGAATCAGCAATGGTTCAGAGTAATGAGGCTGGCGTTTATCAAATGAAAACCGAGAAAGGTGATAAGATAACCGTGCTTTGGACAGATATAGAAAAAGGTTGGATCGTTAAAGTTACGGGATATAACATTTCAAAAGAAGATATGCTTCGCATTTCGGAGAGTGTCGAGATTCGATAAAAAGGAAGAGATTTTTCTCTTCCTTTTTATTTTTTACGTTGCACTTGCTGTATGGCGGCGTCTGTTGTTCTGGGCGCTGCAAAACAGATAAAATATGGAGGTCAAAATGAAATTTAAAAGATTAGTGACTATTATGCTAACGCTGAGTTTGGCTGTGTCGTTGGTGGCCTTTCCTGTGGCTGCGGTTGATTATTCGGATGTGGTTGCTCCGCTATACATTGGATTGGAAGATGTCACCGCTGATCTTGCTATTAGCAGTAATGGCTATGCGAATTGCAGCGGATCAGCTTATGTCGCGAACGGCTATAACGCAACTGTTGTAATGGAATTACAGCAAAAGAATGGTACATGGAAACCCATCAAAAGATGGTCTAAGAGCGGAGGATACGTATCTATGAATGAATCGTACCGGGTCTCAAGCAAGTATTACTATCGTGTAGCTGTTACCGCAAAAGTTTATAATTCGAGCGGAAGCCTTGTGGAAAGTAAGACTTCGTATTCTGGCGAAGTCTACTATTAATAATAAGTCCCTATAAGTAAGTGGATTTAGAGCGATTCTAAATTACAAAATGCTGCGCTCAATTTAATTAGTAAAAAGGCCTTGGGGTAACCAAGGCCTTTTTGCTAATTGGAATCTTTTAGGTATGAGGCCTGTGTCGTTTTACCTTGCGAAAAATCCTATAGGCACTCTTTCCGACGGCTAATTTTGCCGTTGGAAAATTTTTTTGAAAATTTTTGCCGAAACTTTGCCAAAACCGCACCTTCCATTCGGGATAGAAGCGAAAGGGGAAGAAAGCCGACCTCTCGGTGCATGAGAGGAGGTGAACGACTCTTGGAGCTGACACCATCCCAAAAGAAAACCGTTAGACATCAGTTCGACAGCTTTTGCAGGAAGGTTCTGCGTGAAGAAGCCCGCGATTATGAGCGTCATATCGCGTGGCGTTCCGACCATGAGGTATCCCTTTCGGAGCTGTCAGAGGAACAGGAGCGCCAAATGTATGTGCTGGACGAGTATCCGTCCGAGCAGACGCATTTTCATGTGCGGGGCTATGATGTGGCAATCGAAAATGAAGATCTCGCCAATGCCCTGACGGTGCTGCCGGACGACAAGCGTGACATTGTTCTGCTTGCTTATTTCCTTGATATGACCGATCAGGAAATTGCGGACAAGCTGGACATGGTACGCCGTACCGTGCAATACAAGCGCGCTCAGTCCCTCAAGGAATTGAAAAAAGAAATGGAGGTTACTGAAGATGGCGCGCAATCTGAGTAATGCCGCTGCATCTCTGCTGCCTTACTCGACCATCGAAGCGGCAGCGTCCGGCAATGTGGACGCGATCAATGCTGTGTTGAAACACTATGAGCGTTATATTGCGGCTCTGGCAACCAGAACCCTATATGATGAAAACGGTGTTCCACACCTTTGCCTTGATGAAGAAAAGGTATGCAGAATGCGAACCAAGCTGATTACCAAGATTCTTGACTTCAAGGTAAACAAAACAGCCTAAAACCCAAAGCAGCCCGTGCAGGAGCGTGTCCCCCTTTCCACGCTTCTGCAACGGGCTATTCGTGCATCCGCGAGGAAAGGTTCTTATCGACTGATAGGAGCCTTTCCCGGCTGATCCACAGCCAAATATCACACGCGCCTGAAAGCGCGGATTGCTGCACCTTGAAAATTTCATAGGCAACCGGATAACGAACCTGAACGGAGCAAAGCCCAGCAAATGGCGCGCCATGATCCGCACGGAAAGGAGAATTTGGGCGAGCGATTCAGCCAGTTTGCATCTGTGTGTGGCATCGCAGATGGCCATGACCTCCGTTCAGCTAACGATACTCCCGCGTTGAACGCCCTCAAAGCATTGCGCGGCGCACCCATCAGCATGGGCCGGGGTGAGACTCCCGTGGGCGGCTGCCAGCCGCCATCCGGTTTTGTCACTTTCATTAAATCAACAGTAATTATAGGAGGTAGTCATGCGAAAAAATGCAATTCGTTTCATGCTAAATGAATACCCTGATGTAATGTCTATTGATGAGATGTGCAGAGCTTTGTCAATTGGCAAAAAGACTGGATACAAGCTATTACAGACTGGCCAGATTCGTTTCTTGAAAATAGGCCGCGCATATCGCATTCCCAAAATCAATTTGTTGGAATATCTGCAAGTAATCCGACCGGAATGAAAAGGGCCTTTCTTATCTAAGACTGTGTTTTTTGCAGTGCCGGGTGACAAGTGATACTATAAGGAGGCCGACAGCAGAAATCCTATGGCCTCCGATTTGTGCGAAAGGAGGATTAACATGGTAGCGGGCCATCTGCATGAAAAAAATGGCTATTATTACATCATTCTAAACCTGACAGATTCAGCAGGAAAAAGAAAGCCCAAATGGATCTCGACAGGCTTAACGATCAAGGGCAACAAAAAACGCGCAGAACAGATGCTCATGGAAGAACGGAGAAAATATGCCAATGCCAAGGCCGGTGACGATGTGCTATTTGCAGACTTCATGGAACAATGGCTTGAGATTGTAAAATCAACCGTCAGCATACCGACTTATTCTTCGTATGTAAATGCTGTGAAGTCAATTATTGCACCATACTTCCGGAAGAAGAAAATACTCTTACGGGATTTGCAGGCACATGACATTCAAATGTTCTATCAGGAGCAATTACAGCGGGTAAAGGCGTCGTCTGTGATTCATTATCACGCAAATATCCATAAGGCACTCAAATACGCCGTCAAGAACGATATGATTCCGAGCAATCCCGCTGACAAGGTTGAGCGGCCAAAGCAGGACAAATTTTACGGCAACTTTTACGATAGGGATGAGTTGAACAAACTCTTTGAAGCCGTTGCAGGCACAAAATTGGAATTGCCGGTTCTTCTCGGTGCATTTTATGGCTTGCGTCGAAGTGAAATCGTTGGCTTAAAATGGAGCGCCATTGATTTTGAGCAAAACACCATTACAATCAGCCATACCGTAACTTCTTGCAATTTGGATGGTAAATGTGTAATCGTTGCAAAGGATACGACAAAAACAAAGTCCAGCCGTAGAACGCTCCCGCTTGTACCGTACTTTCATGAAAAGCTGCTTGCGGTAAAGGCTCAACAGGAAAGAAATCAAAAGCTATGTGGACGTTCCTATAACAGAGAATTCCTTGAATATATTTGCGTAGATGATATTGGGGATCGGTTCAAGCCGAACTATATTACATCACAGTTTCCTAAACTGCTGGAACGGAACGGCTTCCGCAAAATCCGCTTTCATGATCTCAGACACCCGTATGTCAAGCACACGACAAAAATTTTTAGCTTACGCCTGATGGATTTTCAAGCGCAGGCTTATCCTGATGCTCGGCGAAAAACTCGCGGAGCTTGTCAGCTTCTTCGGGTAGGACAAAGCCGAAGCCCTGTCCGTCCACTCTGCAATAGAAAGCGATTTTCATGT
>ENA-OUOY01001268-OUOY01001268.1-human-gut-metagenome-genome-assembly--contig:-NODE-1268-length-15099-cov-9.809692_pt1 | contig 15099 bp, 16 predicted proteins | sample MGYA00237937_ERZ548767 | MGnify/ENA primary metagenome ERZ548767 (study PRJEB26490, sample SAMN05356887) | human gut metagenome | biome: terrestrial biome; feature: human-associated habitat; material... | reverse complement strand
GATTTTCTCCCTCCTAAAAATACACACACAACACAGCAAGAAGCCCTCGCCTCTCCCGGCGGGGGCTTTTTGTTTCCCTAAACAGGGAAACGGGGAGGGTTCCGCGCGCTGCACGGATAAAGGGGGATACTCTCTTTCGAGAAAGAGAGTATCCCCCTTACTGCGCACCCTGCGGCACGCAGGGAACAAAGTGCAGAGCACCGCGCTGCCAAAAATCCCGCCTTTCAGCAAAGAAAAAAGAACGCCTCTTCCGAGGCGTTCTTCTTATTTTTGCGAAAGTAAAATTTACAGATACTTCTGCATGCCGTCGGTGGCAAGGGCGGGGTCGCCGGAGACGGAGATGGTAAACTTGACGCCGGTGGCGTTGCTGAAGCGCTCGAGCTCGTTCAGGAAATCGTCGGCCGCCTGGTTGCACTCGCCGCCGGTGATCTTGAACAGGTTGTCGATGAAGATGTGGGAAATATCATAATTGCCCGCGTACAGGCCGAACAGGAAGCCGCGCAGGGCCTCGTAGTTGGACAGGTCGTACTCGTAGGCAGAGATCAGACGAACGTGATAGTGCAGGTCAAAGGTCATGGTAGACTTTGCCTCGACGCAGACGACGCTGCCGTTATCCTCCTGCGCAGTGGTATTGATCATTTCGATCAGCTTCTTGGTCTTACCGGTGCCCTTTTCACCCATGATGAGTCTGACCATAGAAATCACTCCTTTCAATAGATCCCCGCCTCTTTTGCGGGGGATGGTCTTTCTGATGGCATCAGCATAGCATAAATGAAACAAATTTGCAATGCTGAATGGAAAGTTTCAGGTTGATTCAAAAAATTCAGCGCAGGCGCTTACGCAGCTCCTCGCCCATTTCCTCGTATCCGGGCTTGCCGAGCAGCGCGAACATGTTCTTTTTATAGGCCTCCACGCCCGGCTGGTCAAAGGGATTGACGCCGAGCAGATAGCCGCTCAGCCCGCAGGCGTATTCAAAGAAGTAAATGAGCTGGCCCATCGTGCGGGCGTTGTTCTCATCGAGGTTCAGGATGATGTTCGGCACGCCGCCCTCGACATGGGCGAGCAGCGTCCCGTCCATGGCCTGACGGTTGATGAAGTCCATCGTCTTTCCCGCAAGGAAGTTGAGCCCGTCGCCATTCGCTTCGTCAAAGGGGACGACCATCTGCTGCTCCGCGGGCGCAAAGCGCACGACGGTCTCCATCAGCATGCGCTCGCCCTGCTGGATGTACTGGCCCATCGAGTGCAGGTCGGCGGTGAAGTCGACGCTCGCGGGGAAGAGGCCCTTTTCCTCCTTGCCCTCGCTCTCGCCGTAGAGCTGCTTCCACCACTCGGCCATGAAGCGGAACGCGGGCTCGAAGCACGCGAGAAGCTCCACCTTCTTGCCCTGACGGTAGAGCTCGTGGCGCATGGCGGCGTACTGCCACGCGGGATTGCTGTAATCGTTTTTCGCGCAGAGCGTCATCATCTCCTGTGCGCCGCCCATGAGTTCATTTAGATCAACGCCCGCGACGGCGATGGGGAGAAGACCAACGGCCGTGAGCACGCTGTAGCGTCCGCCGATGTTGTCGGGCACGACGAATTCCTCGTATCCCTCCTGATCGGCGAGGGACTTGAGCGCGCCTTTGTGCGCGTCGGTCGTGGCGTAAATGCGCTTCGCGGCCTCTTCCTTGCCGTACTTCTTTTCGAGCTTTTCGCGGAAGAAGCGGAACGCGACGGCGGGCTCGGTCGTCGTGCCGGACTTCGAGATGACGTTGACGGAGAAATCGTCGTCGCCGATGAGCTCCGTCACCTCGCGCAGCGCGTCGGAGGAGAGGCCGTTGCCGATAAAGTAGATGTTCGGCGTGGACTTCTTCTTTAAGTTATAGTTCGGGGAGCAGAGGCATTCGATGACGCCGCGCGCGCCGAGATAGCTGCCGCCGATGCCGATGACGACGAGCGCCTTGGAATCGCCCTGAATCTTCTTCGCCGCGGCGAGGATGCGCGCGTACTCGCCTCTGTCATAGTCGCGCGGGAGCGTGACCCAGCCGATGAAATCAGAGCCCTTTCCGCCGCCGTTTTGTAGCCAGCCCGCCGCGCGCTCGAGACGCGGGCGCAGTGCCGCTTCATACGGCAACGAGAGAAACGAAGCGGCATGGGAGATATCAATAGACAGCATAAAAATGGCCTCCTGCGATCAAAAATTCTTGCTTGCATTGTAGCACACGGCAAAAAAAGAAACAAGCGCAAAGCGGGGAAAAACGGGAGGCAAACACCGCGCTGCCGTCCAGAAACCGTGAAAACTGTGGAAAGCGGCAAAAAACGATTCGCTTTATCGCTCCATCTTTGTAAAGTGTGCGCATTTACTGTCACACGTTATTATGTTATCGTGTTACCACACTAAATCAAACGGCCAAGCGCCGGAACTTACAGGAGGAAGAAACGATGAAAAAATTCTTAGCCATGGCGCTTGCCGCCGTGATGGTACTGGCCCTTGCCGCCTGCGGCAGCAAGAACGACACCGCCGGCGATACCGGTGATGCGCAGGACGCGCAGGGCGGCGAGACGCAAAAGCTGATCGTCGGCTTTGATGCCGAGTTTCCGCCGTTCGGCTTCATCGCCGCCGACGGCACGTATGACGGCTTTGACCTCGCAATGGCCAAGGAGCTGTGTGCGCGCCTCAGCTGGGAGTACGAGGCCGTGGCCATCGACTGGAACAGCAAGGACGCCGAGCTCTCCAGCGGCACGATCAACTGCATCTGGAACGGCTTTACCTACACCGGCCGCGAAAATGACTACACGTTCTCCGACCCCTATGTGGATAACTCCATCGTGATGGTCGTGAAGGCCGACAGCGGCATCACCTCGCTCGCGGACCTCGCCGGTAAGAGCGTGATGGCGCAGGCCGCGTCCTCCGCGGTCGACGCGATCAACGAAAATGAGGACTTCAAGGCGTCGCTCAAGGAGGTCGTGGAGCTCGGCGATTACAACATGGGCTTTATGGACCTCGCCCAGGGCACGGTGGACGCCGTGGCCGCTGACCTCGGCGTTGCGCAGTATCAGATCGCGAACAACGACGGCGACTACGTCATCCTCGACGAGCCCCTCTCCACCGAGCAGTACGCCATCGGCTTCCTCAAGGGCAACACCGAGCTGCGCGACGCGGTGAACGATGAGCTTCTCAAGATGGCCGAGGACGGCACCATGCTGGAGATCGCGCAGAAGTACGTCGATCGGGGTCTCGTGCTCGACAGCCTGTGCCTTATCAACAAGTAAAAACGTTTACCTCGGGCGACTGTAAAAACCAATTATAACTCATAGGTGCCCATCCTCTTCTCAGGGAGGGAGCGGGGGCGAAAGCCCCCGCTTTTTCCCGCTTATGACCGAATAAGGGAGAATCATTCCATGACTGTATCCACGATGCTTTCGCTATTATCCGAGGGCTTTGTCACATCGCTTTTGATCTTCGTGCTGACGCTGCTATTCTCGATGCCGCTGGGCCTTGCGGTGATGTTTGGCCGCCGCAGCAGATTGACGCCGCTGCGCGGCTTCATCAAGGCGTATATCTCCATCATGCGCGGAACGCCGCTGATGCTGCAGCTGATGGTCGTCTTCTACGGGCCGAAGCTCCTGCTCGGCGTCACGGTGCCAGGCAACTGGCGCTTCACGGCGGTCATCGTCGCGTTCGTCATCAACTATGCGGCGTATTTTGCCGAGATCTACCGCGGCGGCATCGAGTCCATCCCGCGCGGGCAGTATGAGGCCGCGCAGGTGCTGGGCTACACCAAGGCACAGACATTTTTCAAGATCATCCTGCCGCAGATGGTCAAGCGCGTCATCCCTGCGGTGACGAACGAGGTCATCACGCTGGTGAAGGACACGTCGCTCGCGTCCGTCATCGGCACGGTGGAGATGTTCACGCGCGCCAAGCAGATCGTTGCCTCGCCGAATACGCCGGGCATGCTGGCGCTGGTGGCGGCGGGTGTCTTCTACTATGTCTTCAACTATGTGGTCGCCTTCGCCATGGAAAAATGGGAGCAGGCGCTGCGCTATTACCGCTAAAGGGAGGGGAGAGCAATGGCAGTTTTTGAAATGCAGAACGCCAGAAAGGCGTTCGGCGCGCTCGAAGTATTAAAGGGCGTGTCGCTCAAGGTGGAAAAAGGCGAGGTCGTGTCGATCATCGGCCCCTCGGGCGGCGGCAAGTCGACGATGCTGCGCTGCGCGACGCTGCTTGAGACCATGGACTCCGGCACGCTCGCGTATGGCGAAAACATCGCCGCGCGCGAGGAAAACGGCAAAAGCGTCTACGCCGGAAAAGCCGCGCTCGCGCAGGTGCGGCGGCAGTTCGGGCTGGTGTTCCAGCAGTTTGACCTCTTCCCGCACTACACAGTGCTGAAAAACGTCTGCGACGCGCCGATCTCGGTGCAAAAGCGTGATAAAGCCGAGGTCGAGGCCGAGGCGATGGCGCTGCTCGACAAAATGGGACTAAAAGGCAAGGAAAACGCTTACCCCTATCAGCTCTCGGGCGGGCAGCAGCAGCGCGTGGCCATTGCCCGCGCGCTCGCGATGAAGCCGGAAATCCTCTTTTTCGACGAGCCGACCTCCGCGCTCGACCCGCTTTTGACCGGCGAGGTGCTGCGCGTCATCCGCTCTCTTGCCGACGAGCACATGACGATGGTCATTGTGACGCACGAGATGCCCTTTGCCCGCGCCGTGAGCGACCGCGTCGTGTTTCTGGACGGCGGCGTCATCGTGGAGCAGGGCAGCCCCGAGCAGGTCTTCGAAAACCCGCAGCAGGAGCGGACGAGAGAGTTCTTGAAATCGTACTGCGAGACGAGCAGCGCTCAGGCGTAGTAATTCACGAGCAGGTCGACGACCGCACCGTAGCTCTGCGTGCCGAGTTCATCGCCGTAGGATTTGATCATCTTATCATTGAGCGACTGGGTGACGGTGGCCGTGAGGCCCTTGTACTGCGCCCAGTAGGCGCTGTTGTAGCGCAGATCGAGCACGATCTCGTCGGGTAAGCTGTCGCGAATCTGCTGCCATGCGTCGGGGTCGACGCGGTACAGCGCGTTGCCAAGGTGAATGTAGCCGAGCATCCAGCCCGCATAGTTGTAGTTTGCGTCGTCGCAGCGCGTGCAGGCGAGGACCGCAAGGAAGTTGCTCTGCTGCTCGGACGTGATCCCACGCTGGTGCGACAGCTCATGCGCGCAGGTCGAGGCCAGCAGCATCGCGGGCGAGTCCATGTTCACGTTTGACTCGCCCGTGAACGGAAAGTAGAAGCCCGTGAAGTTCATCGCGCTCATGATCTTCGAAAAGAAAATGCCCTTGGGCTTCTGGTCCGGCATGTCGAGGAATGGAAATTCGTCGTACAGGCAGTCGTACACCGTGTCGGCGTAGTTAAGAATCTCCTGCCGGTCGGCGGTGAAAAGGCCGTTTTCGTCGCGCATGATGTGCGTCGACGCCTCGGCAAGATGGTCCGCGAAATACTGCGTGACGCGCACTAAATCTTCATACGTGACGGGCTCGGGCGAAAGGCCGCTTCTGTCGCAGAAATCGTCCGCATAGTAGTTTGCGCCCCAGAGAAGCGAGAACGCGGCGCAGACCGTGAGAAACAAGTCGAGCACGAAGAGCGCGCAGCGGTACGCGGCGCGCCCTTTTTGGCGCGACTTTATAAGATAGCGCACCATCAGCACGAGCAGCACGACCGCCGTGACCGCCGCGAGCACATACAGAAGCTCCGCAACCGAAAACGACAGCGCCGCGCACGCGCGGCCTAAGAATTGCTCGAAGGGCAGCGTGACCGAATAGACCCAGAAATTGACGGCCGCGCGGTTTCCGCGGAAAAGATAGAAAAGCACAAGGACTGCGCCGCAGGCGAAAAGCCAGCGGTGCAGTCCTTTGTTGTCACGGTACAGGGTTTTCATGGGGAGATCAGTCCTTTTTTTCATCCGGAGAGGCGAGCGGCGCGGGGGCGAACATCGCGTCGTCCGTCACGCCCTTTTTCGTGAGGCTGCGGTTCGTGAACCAGTTCACAAGCGAGCTGATGCACGCGAAGATCGGAACGCCGAGGAACATGCCGAGCACGCCGCCGAAGCCGCCGCCGACCACAATGGCCACGATGACCCAGAAGCTCGAAATGCCGGTGGATTTGCCGAGGATCTTCGGCCCCAGAATATTGCCGTCAAACTGCTGCAATGCGATGATGAAGAGAATGAAATAAAGGCACTGCTTGGGGCTGACGAGCAGGATGAGGAATGCGCTCGGAATGGCGCCGAGGAACGGGCCGAAGATCGGAATGATGTTCGTCACGCCCACAAACACCGAAATGATCGGCGTATACGGGAACTTGAAGATCGAGCAGCAGATGAAGCAGAGGATGCCGATGATGAGCGAGTCGAGCAGCTTTCCGCGCACGAAGCCGCTGAAGATGCGGTCAGCCTCGGCCACGGCGCGCAGCGTGCGGCGGTACGGCGTTTCGGGCAGAATGGCGTAGAGGATCTTCTTCGACTGCTTGGCAAAGCTCTCCTTGCGCGCGAGCAGATAGACCGAGATCATCATGCCGATGAGAATGTTCTTGAGGAAGATGACGACGCTCCAGATGCCGCCGGTCACGGCGACGATCGCGACCTGCGCCTGCGGGATGACCGTGTCGGTGACCCACTTGACGAGCTTATCGTAGTAGCCGTTGAGTGCGGAGAGCAGCTGGTCGGAGTAGATGTCGTCGGAGAAGATCGTCTGATTCTCCACAAGGCTGTTGACCCAGTTGTAGACGGTTTTATAATAGCTTTCAAAGTTGTCGGCCAGTGTCTTCGTGCTGTCGACCAGCTCGGGGATGAGGATGCTGAACATCAGGTAGATGAGGGCGATGACGCAGATCCACGTGACGAGGATGCTCAGCCCCCGGACGAGCGAGGACTTGACCTTTGGCAGCCCCTTTTGGATATACCGGTCGAAAAAGTCGACGATGGGGGCGAGAAGGTACGCGAACACAAGGCCGTAGATGACCGGCGAGAGCACGCTCATCAGCTTGTCGAAAAAGTCCAGCAGCACGCGGGACTGGAAAAACGTGTCGTAAAACATCAGCACCGCGCAGGCTGAGACGATCAGCGTTACGCCGAGGTGAAGATAGGTTTTGTTCTGCTTCATGGGCTCCCCCTTTTTTTGGGCAAAAGGCGTTAAATGACTGCTAAAAAGATACCAAAAACAGCTTACTATTTTTTGCTGGGAATTGCAACCGCTCATTTCGTGTGTTATGATAATTTTTACTCTCTGTTAATGAAGATGAACAGAACTTGACTTTTTTGGCAGAGGGTGATTTTGACCGACAGGGTGCAGGGTGCTTTGCCGGTCTGATGCTGTGAAGAGCAAACGAGGAGGAACCCATGGACGACAAAAAGCTGCTCTTTATCGTCAATCCCCGCGCGGGAAAGACCAAATCCCTCGCGCCGCTGTTTGACGCCGCCGCGATCTATTCCGAGGCGGGCTATCTCGTCTCCGTGCGCAAGACCACGCACCGCGGAGAAGCGACGGAGCTCGCCGAATCGCTCGGGCCGGAATTCGACGTCGTCGTCTGCCACGGCGGCGACGGCACGCTCAACGAAACGGTGAACGGTGTGATGCGCATTCCGCGAGAATACCGCCCGCTCGTGAGCTATCTGCCCGGCGGCAGCACGAACGACTTTGCCGCGAGCCTGAATATCTCGTCGAATCCCGCCGAGGCGGCGGCCTCCGCCATGCGCATGAAGCCGAGATCTCTCGATGTGGGCAAATTCGGCGAGCGGAACTTCGTCTATGTCGCGTCGTTCGGCGCGTTCACGAAAACGACCTACACCGTCCAGCAGGATATCAAGAATATGTTCGGGCACTTTGCCTACTTACTCGAGGGCGTCAAGAATCTCGACACGCTCTGCCCGTACCGCATGAAGATCACGGCGGACGGCGAGGTCTTCGACGGGGAATATCTCTTCGGTGCGATCAGCAATTCGACGTCGATCGCGGGGCTGATGAAGCTCTCGCCCGACGAGGTGTCGTTCGACGACGGCAAGTTCGAGCTGCTGCTTGTGCCCGTGCCGCGCACGCCGGCTGCGATGCAGGCGCTCATTCTGGCGCTCGTCAACAAGGACTACTATAACTCCGAGGGGCTCATCTTCCGCCATGTCAAGCACGTGACGGCGGAGACGGCCGAGGACATTCCCTGGACGCTCGACGGCGAGTACGACCCCGGCGCGCCGGTCGTGGAGATCGGGATCGAAGATAATGGGGTCACGATGCTATTATAATTTCAAAAAAGAGAGGCTGGCCTATGGGCCAGCCTCTCATAAGGGCAACATTTAAAAGAATCGTTTAGAGCAAGGCAAAAGCACAAGCGGCGCACCAGATTTGGTGCGCCGCTTGTGCTTTTATTTAGGAGCAGCAACCGATATGTGTATTTCTGAAATTTTGCCCAATATCAGTGCTCATACCGGGTCCAGTCGGGGTTTTTGTTCATGCCGGTCCAGGTCTCATAGTTGCCGGCCTTGTGCTGGAACGCGTGGGAGTTGGTGGCCTCCTGGACCGCCAGGGAGAACCAGTCGCCGGGGTTGCAGTCCGGCCAGGTGTTCATGCCTGCCGGCAGGTCGCTGTTCTCCTCGGGGATGCGGTTCAGCACCCGGTTGATCATGGTCATAGCCTGGGCACGGGTGATGTAGGTGTCGGGGCGGAAGGTGCCGTCCTCGAAGCCCTTGATCCACCCAAGCTCGGTGGCGCACGCGATATACTGCTCCGCCCAATGCCCATCAATGTCGGAGAAAGCTTGCGTATCGCTGCTCTCGCCGGTGTGGAACCGGGCGCAGATGGCCGCAAATTGCGCGCGGGTGGTGGGGGCGTTGGGATCAAAGGTGTCGGTGCTGCACCCCTGCACGATGCCCAGACCCGTCATGGTGGAGATGGCGGTATTTGCCCAATAGTCATCCGGAACATCGGAATAGGTATTGCTGGTCAGAAGATTGCCGTCACGCACCTCATCTTTCAAAAGCCTGAAGAAAACGGTGGCGGTCTCCGCACGGGAGATCAGTCCATTTGGGTAAACATTGCCATCATTGTGACCGACGATATAGGCAAAGTGGTCTTCGCCGTTCAGCAGCTCAGGTGTGGAGCCGCGGTAGTTCCGAACCGTCGCGCCGTTCAGGGCGTGGCCGTCCTGCGCGTCCACCTTTTCAATGGCGAAATAGAAGTAGGTGGTGGTGGAGCCGCCGCCGGAATTCTTGTTCCACTTGGCATACAAGGGGATATCCCCTGTGACAGGACTCGTAAAGTCATATTTGGTTTGGCAGGCCGCATCAGTATACTAAAGAACGGTACTCAGTGCAATGGATATTACATAAAATTTTCGCGGGACGGGTGATTGACGGGCGCGGTGCTTGACAAGGCGGCGGGGGTTGATATATCCTTTACTGATAATAAAAACAGGGGCGGTGCGCGGTACAGGGCTGCGCTTGGGTTCCTGATGGGTGTAGAAAGGACACGGCAGATGATGAAGATCGGCTTTATCGGCACAGGGAATATGGGCGGCGCGCTGGCGAGCGCGGCGGCCAGAAGCGGCGAGGTGGAGGTGCTGCTCGCCAACCGCACGAAGGCAAAGGCGGAGACGCTCGCAGAGCGCATCGGGGCCGTTGTGAGCAGCAACGAGATCATCGCGCGCGAGGCGGACCACATCTTCCTCGGCGTGAAGCCGCAGATGATCGTGGACGTGCTCAAGGGCATCGCCCCGGCGCTCAAGGAGCGCAAGAGCGCGCCGGTGCTCATCAGTATGGTCACGGGACTGGACATCGCGCGCATTCAGGAGCTTGCGGGCGGGGACTATCCCGTCATCCGCATCATGCCGAACATGCCCGCCGCCGTGGGCGAGGGCGTGATCTTCTATGCGTGCAGCGGCAACTGCGACAAGGCGCAGCAGGAGGCGTTTTTGCGCTACATGGCGCCCGCGGGCAAGCTTTTCCCGCTGGCGGAGGAGCTGCATGCCGCGGGCTCGGCGGTCGCGGGCTGCGGCCCGGCCTTTGCCGCGATCTTCTTAGAGTCGATGGCCGACGGCGGCGTCGCGTGCGGCTTGCCGCGCGCGTCGGCGATCCAGTATGCCGCGCAGATGATGCTCGGCACGGCCAAGATGGTGCTCGAGACAAACCAGCACCCCGGCGTGCTCAAAGACAGCGTCTGCTCGCCCGCCGGTTCGACGATCCAGGGCGTGCGCACGCTCGAAGAGCGCGGCATGCGCGCGGCGGTGTTAGACGCCGTGACCGTGGCCTACGAGAAAAACGTCGAGCTCAAAAAGGCGAGCGACTGAGGCTGCGGCGGAAAGGTATCTTTCCTGCGCGGCAGGCATAGTTTGCTGTGCGGGTATTTCCAGTTTTTTGCAAAAAGTGAGGAATAGATCCTATGGCAGCGATCTCTCAGCAGCTCGCAGATATCACGGTGCTCTCGATCGTGGTGCGCATCCTGCTCTCCACGTTCTGCGCGGGCACGCTCGGCTTTGAGCGCGAGCGACACAATCAGGCGGCGGGCTTTCGGACGTATATCATCGTGAGCGATGCTTCGGCGCTTGTGATGATGACGAATATCTTTGTTGCCGGCCTCGGCGAGACGGACCTTGTGCGCATGTCGGCCTCGGTCATCACGGGGCTGGGCTTTCTCGGCGCGGGCACGATCTTAGTGACGCGCAATCAGGAGGTGCGCGGCCTGACGACCGCGGCGGGCCTGTGGGCGGTCGCCATCATCGGCACGGCGTTCGGCGCGGGTTTTTACGCGGGCGGCATCATCTGCTATGCGTTCATCTTCCTTGCGATGCAAGTGCTGCGGCGCGTGGACCTTCGCATCCGCAAGACGCAGCGCGTCTCCACTGTGTATTTCGAGATGGAGAAAAAGAGCACGGTCGGCCAGATCATCCGCCAGGTAAAGGGCCACGGACACTACATTTGGGACCTGAACCTCTTCAGCGAGACGCAGGAGAAGAGCGGCGGCCCCGTGTGCGGCACGTTCACCCTCTGGGTGAACGGCAAAACGACGCTTGACGAGGAGATCCAGGCGCTTGAAGCGCTCGACGGCGTCAGCTATATGACGCTGATGTGAAAACGGAAAAGCAAAAAACGGCGCGGGAGACCGCGCCGTTTTTCTTTGCCGTGGAAAAGTCGGGGAACGTCTCATGCCGCCTTGCGGCTGCGCGCGAGGCTGACAAAATAGCAGCCTACGACAGTCAGATAGACGAGTACCGAGCCGAGGCCGCGCCCCTCCCGCAGATAAGCGCCCCAGAGCATCAGGACGCAGTATTCCTCCACCTGCGAATTGATGGCGTAGTCGCCCATGGTGGCTAAGAAAATGAGCGCGGACAAAATCGTGTAGGCGACCGTAAACGGCGCAAGATAGGACCTTTTGCAGTACAGCGTCAGCCAGAGCAGAACGAGCGCGATCGCAGCACAGACGATGCTCTGGAAAAACAGCAGCGCCCCGAGGCGAGAGTCCTTTGCAAGGAGCACAAGGCTGTAAAAGGTGGCGTCCCCGGTCACTTTCCGCAAGAAACCGCTGCCAGTCGTATTCTGATGTACCCAGTCGATCAGGGGCGAGCCGCCCTCGAAACCGAGGAGCGGCAGCTGCGCGCGGAGTGCGAATGCAAAGAAAAGCGGGATCAAAAGCGCGAGGAAGAGTGCGGCGAACAAAAGTCTTTTGCACGACTGTGTGGATATCTGTATGGTGTTATCCTCCCTGTATGAATTTTCCACTCGGCGCTTCGCCGCCCCGGCAGAGAGCGGCGGCGAAGCATCGGCTTTTATCTCATTAGACGTAAAAAAGCGCGCATTTTTCGTCTTTTGGAGAAAAAACTGCAAGTTCGGCGCTTCGACTAAATCCGCACGGGCTGTTCTGTGCAAAGCGGACGACGATTTTTTGCAGAAGATGGGATTTTGCACACGGGCGGCGAAAGCGTGGCGTTTGCGCCGCCTTTATACACCTTGTTAAGAAAAAGCCGCGCAGCGGGGCGGAATCCCGCCCGTTCGTCGATTGACAGGGGAAAGTGCGCGCCGTACAATGAAAATTAACACACAAAGAGAGAAAAAATCATGAAATATGTCAAGGAGTTCGGCATCATCCTCATCGTCTCGCTTGTTGGGGAGCTGCTGAATTATTTTCTGCCTCTGCCCGTTCCGGCGAGCATCTACGGCCTTGTGCTGATGTTTCTCTGCCTGATGCTCGGCGTCATCAAGCTCAGTGACGTGCACGACACGGCCTGCTTTCTCATCGAGATCATGCCTATCATGTTCATTCCGCCCGCCGTGGGGCTGATGGCTTCGTGGGACGTCATTCAGGCGAATCTTGTCGCCTATCTCATCATTGCCGCGGTGACAACGATCGTCGTTATGGCCGTGTCCGGCCTTGTGACGCAGGCGGTACTCAAAAAGGGCAAGAAGGGGGCGGAGAAGAAATGACATTTTTTGAACAGTCCGTCTTTTTCGGCGTCTCTGTCAGTCTTGCTGCCTACGGCATCGGCGTGCTGCTGCAAAAAAAGTTCAAGTTCGCACTCTTCAACCCGCTGCTCATCTCGGTGGTGCTGACCATTGCGGTGCTTTTGACGGCGCACATCAGCTACGACACGTTCTACGAGGGCGCGCAGTATTTGAGTTACCTGCTCACGCCCGCGACCGTGTGCCTCGCCGTGCCGCTTTATGAAAAGCTATCGCTTCTGAAGAGCAACTGGAAGGCCATCTTCGCCGGTATTCTCTCCGGCGTCATCACGACGCTTTGCAGCGTGTTTGTGATGAGCAAGCTCTTTCATCTTACACACGAGGAATACGTGACGCTTCTGCCTAAGTCCATCACGACGGCCATCGGCATGGGCGTTTCCGAAGAGCTCGGCGGCTACGTGACGCTGACGGTCGCCATGATCATCATCACCGGCATTTTCGGCAACGTGATCGCAGTTTCGGTGTGCAGGCTTTTCCGCATCACCGACCCCATCGCCAAGGGCGTGAGCATTGGCTCGGCCGCGCACGCGCTGGGCACGGCCAAGGCGCTCGAGATCGGCGAGGTCGAGGGCGCGATGAGCAGCCTGTCCATCGTCGTGGCGGGCCTTCTTACGGTCGTCGGCGCGTCGATTTTTGCCAACCTTATGTGAAAAAAGGAGCATTCGAAAGAATGCTCCTTTTTTGCGCGGTTCCCCGCGGTGTGTGCAAAATTTGCATTTCTCAAAATGGGGATTCGACATAACGGGCAAAACATTATATAATGTAGGCAGAAAAAACAGAAAAGCAGCCGGTGCGAGCATTCGTGCCGCGACTGCAAAGGATACGCATTAGGAGGCATTGCAATGAACAGAGCAGAACAGGCGGAAAAGACCACAAAGGCGCTGTACGGCGGAGCGTCCGCACTCGGCGTCACCGACCCCGAGTTTGCCGCCATCAAGGAGCGGCTCATCTACGGCGAGGTTTACGCGGAGGAAAAGCTCAGCGCCAGACTGCGCGAGCTGGTCATTTTGGTCGTGGCGACGACGAATCAGACGATGAACGAGGTCAAGCGCCACACCGCCGCGGCGCTCGCGTGCGGCGTGAAGCCTGAGAAGATCAAGGAGGCCGTCTACCACTGCGCGCCGTACATCGGCCTCGGCAAGGCGGAAAACGCCGTGAACGCGGTGAACGCCGTGTTCGCCGAAAAGGGCATCGTCCTGCCGCTCACGAGCGGCCAGACCGTGACGGAGGAGAGCCGCCTTTTAGATGGCATCGCGGCGCAGAAGTCGATCTTCGGCGACCAGATCGACGCGATGCGCGCCGCCGCGCCGGAGAACCAGAAGAACATTCAGGACTATCTCTCCGCCTACTGCTTCGGCGATTTTTATACGAGAAAGTTTTTGCCCATCCACGAGCGCGAGCTGCTGACGTTCGCGATCCTCGCTTCTCAGGGCGGCTGCGAAGGGCAGGTCAAGGCCCATGTCGGCGGGAACGCCACCGTCGGCAACGGGAAGGAGGTCCTGCTCGCGGCGCTCACGGTGTGCCTGCCGTATATCGGCTTCCCGCGCACGCTCAACGCGCTTTCCTGCATCAACGAGGTCCTTCCGGAAGCGAAACAGTGAGAAATTTCAATAGATAGGAGTGCAGTAGAATGAAAACCTTAGTTGCCTATTTTTCCGCCAGCGGCCAGACCGCGAATCTTGCCAAGACCCTTGCCGGTGTGACCGGCGGCGACCTCTTCGAGATCGTGCCAGAGACGGCCTACACCGCTGCCGATTTGGACTGGATGGATAAAAAGAGCCGCAGCACCATCGAGATGAAGGACCCCAAGAGCCGCCCCGCCATCGCGGGCAAGGTCGCGGATATGACGCAGTACGACACGGTGTTCGTGGGCTTTCCCATCTGGTGGTATCAGGCCCCGCGCATCATCGAGACGTTCCTCGAAAGCTACGACTTTTCGGGCAAGACCGTCATCCCCTTTGCCACCTCCGGCGGCAGCGGCATGGGCGGCGAGGACGTTTTGAGATCCGCTTGCTCGAAGGGGACAAAGTGGCTCCCCGGCAAGCGCCTGAGCAGCCGCGAGAGCGTGGCAAGCGTGCAGATAAGGTAAAATAACTTGCGCAAATTGAAAACCGCATAAAAGAAGACATAGCTTGCAGGCTCTGGTAGAATGAAGTTACCACACAAACATTCGAAAGGAGCAAGCAAACTATGTCCGAGAAAATTGTACAGCTGAATGAGGAAATTATCAAGGGGCAGCTCAAGGAATTGGTCCGCGGCAGCGTGGAGGAAACCCTGAACGAGCTGCTGGAAAAGGAGGCGGAGTCGCTGACGCAGGCGGCCCGCTATGAGCGCAGCGAGGCCCGTCAGGGCTACCGCAGCGGTCACTACGACCGGAATCTCACCACGACCTCCGGCGACGTCACGCTCCATATGCCGCGGCTCAAGGGCGTGTCCTTCGAGACTGCCATCATCGAGCGGTACCGCCGCCGGGAAAGCAGCGTGGAGGAGGCCCTCATCGAGATGTATCTGGCGGGCGTTTCCGTGCGCCGGGTGGAGGACATCACCGAGGCACTGTGGGGCAGCAAGGTCTCGCCCGCCACCATCAGCGAGCTGAACAAGAAAGCCTACGTTCACATCGAGGACTGGCGCAACC
>ENA-OUOY01001262-OUOY01001262.1-human-gut-metagenome-genome-assembly--contig:-NODE-1262-length-15154-cov-4.990927_pt1 | contig 15154 bp, 6 predicted proteins | sample MGYA00237937_ERZ548767 | MGnify/ENA primary metagenome ERZ548767 (study PRJEB26490, sample SAMN05356887) | human gut metagenome | biome: terrestrial biome; feature: human-associated habitat; material... | reverse complement strand
AACTGTATGGTGGAGAATTAGGGACTCGAACCCCAGACCCCCTGCGTGTGATGCATGATGACTTTTTGATTTTTAGGACGATAATTCGTCAAATCAACGCAATTTGCTACAGATCTGCTACAAACGCAACTTTTGAGGCGGTAATGATCTCTCCCGCTTCTCAATATATATTTTCAAATAATGTCTCCCAATAATTCAAATCGCACTTATTCGCAGACGCCAGAACATCTATATGGCCCTGTCTATCTCGACAAAACTCACTTTACAAGTTTGTAATTAAACACTTATTGACCTCCTGCCGCCAAACGTGTATTATATTACTATATTAGAATTCGCTTTCGAAACACAGTTTGTCGATTATGCCGAGGTGTGTCTTATGGATACTCAAGAATACTCTGTATCAACTGTACTCTCATCATTTAGCCATTGCGAACTACCAAACCTAACAGATTACTCAGTTCTTAACAAAGTAGACTCTGAAGAATTTTTCTTTGACCCCCCTCTAAAACTCCATGAACATTTGCAAAGCGGTCCCTTCATTCTAATTTCTTCACCCGGTGCAGTTGGCAAAACAACACTCGCAAAGCACATTGCCTACAAATACCATGGGTTATACTGGAATACTGCCGCTAAACGTGTCAGTGGAACGGCCTTTGCTGGTGAGGTTGCTCACGCAGTAGGCATTGGAAAAGGTCAACAACAGGATTTGTTTTATGAAAATCTCAAATCCGGAAAGAGCTTTGTTGTTCTCGACGCTTTTGATGAGGCTGCTTTAATTTCTCAACATGAAGGAATCGAAAGTTTTCTCGAAGAGATTGGTAGCATTTTAAGAGATAGTTCGGGCCCATCGATCATTTTGACAGCTCGAACTGAAATGGCCGAATTTTTACTAAAGACCTGTCAAAAATACGGTTTTGGTATTACGCATTACAGCATTGAATATTTTCACGAAGCATCCGCTTCCGAATTCATATACCAGTATCTCTCTTACCAAAAACGCAATATTACTGCTGCCCAAAAGACTGAAATTCAAAAATATATTGATCACATAGCTTCCATAATTGGAAATAATCAGCCTCGTACATTTATTGGTTATGCTCAAGTGCTGCGAATCTTAGCACGACAAGTCGAAGATGTCCTCAATTCTAGTGACGACCTCGATTCTCTTCGTCTTTCAATGAAAGTGAACAGTTCGAGTCATTTAATTTATAGCATTATTCAGGAATTGCTTTTACGTGAGCAAAAGAAATTAGACTATTTAAAAGACCGCATTCTTCCTCACTATAAGGACCCCGAATCCATTCAAGTCGTCAAAAATCTTTATTCTAAAGACGAACAGCTATTGCGGCTGATGTCTTTTATCACTTTCAATGGCGCAATAAGTGTATCTGACTATGATGCCTGTTCAAAGCTTCTCCAAGAGGATCAAAAACTGTATCAAGAAGCCCTAAACAGCTGGCTACCACAACATGTTTTTCTGCAAGAACGTACTGTTATGCCCATTTTTAAAGAGTATCTTCTCGCAGAGACATTGCTCAATCCTTCTCTAGAGATTTTTTCTGATGTAAACGATAGTTCTATTCGTAGCCAAATCAAACTTCCTTCTCGAGTATTTTTGGATTGCTACCTTGCAATTAGTAAAAATACGGTTCAAGGTGATCATATTTTCTACATCGATGTTGCATATCTTTCTCAAACCACTGTCAACCAAAAAACTTTATGTGACATCGGCCCTCTAGAATCTGACGACATTGACGATGCTGATGCTGATTCGAATCTGTATTTAACCTTTACTGATTCTCTAACGCCCAATAAGCCCGCATTACAAGTTCGTATTTGTCAAGATTCTAATAAACCGATTTATCTCAACCGGCTCGAAAATATGAGTGTCAACTTTGATGGGCGATTAATTTTAAAATGCGGCCTATTTTCCGATCATGTGTCAATCCGTAATTCAACCATTGAATGTGACACGCTTGAATTGGCCGGTTCTGAAATCGTCTGCGAAACTTACAATGCAGAAGAGAACCGTATTATTATTCATTCTAATGTTACTCGTGCTCCAGGGTGCAAAATCATCGTAAGGGGAACAAAAAATGTAAAAATAGACATTCCTCCCCAAAAAGAGCTCAAACAGTTACTATATGAATTTTCTGCTTACTGGTATTCTTTTGATTCTACTAACATTTCAACTTCCGAGCATGATGCAATTGAACAATTCGTTTATGGCCTAAAAAAAGTTCTTGAACAATTCAAAGTCGATAAATATGGCGATGATCCCGCAAAATTCAAAGAAAAGATTGATGCACGTTGTCATACAGGTGTAAAATCCCGCGTGCTAAGCTTTTTAAAAAATCGCAACATTGTCTATGAAGACGACTATGTTTATAAATGCAGTCTACGTCTTATGGACGAATACGGCATTAACCGCACCGCTTATATCCAGCAAAATTGCTCTAATCTGGCCTTTGCATATAATCGATATATTGAATGGTTTGACCAGAACATAAAATAACATAAGCACACAAGAATAAGAGGCATCCGATTTTAACGTCGGATGCCTCTTGTCTTTGTGGATATGTTCCTTTGCTAGGCTGTTATAGTCTTTTTCACAATCAAAGCTGTTTCGCAATAATCGCATCAACATCTGCGACGTTCAAAGACACTTCATTGCACCACATGCCAAATTCACCGGTTCCATTGACTGCTTCAATCCATGTGCTGAGTGCTTTTCTTTTCGCAATGTCTTTTTCAGTCATACGACCTTTAGTTTCCAAAACCAGTGTTTTACCATTATCGAGTTTTACAAGATAATCCGGGATGTATTTGCGCACAACGCCTTCATACACATACACGATTTCAAATCCCAAGTGGTCATTTTTAGCCCATGCTTTGACATGTTCGTTCTTTTCTAGCAAATATGCTTCTGTCGCCTCCCAACCGCTATCATACACACAATGGCTGATTTGGCTATGCTGTGTAATATTGCAGGGTTTGCTGGTATACCATGTCGGCATATCTGCTGTGCTTCTGACGCGTCGATTCGCATCAAAAACCGGGACTGTCTTAGAGGTCATTTCCAGCCGAATGAAATCCCACAAGTGCTGCACAATACGGTTCATGTTCATCATGTAAATAATCCGTCTGCGTACTGGATCTGTGCCATACAGTGGAGGATCAATCTGAATTGCTCCGGATTCAATGTACTTTTGCGTCAACTGGATGACCTGTCCCAGCAACGCAAACTTTGTGCCCTGATTCTGCCACGAGGCGTTCATCTGCTCGTATACCTGTGCGGCTGCCTCAAAAACAATGCGCTGCATCCGCAGTTCGGCGTCCAGCTTTTGCAGGTCAATTTCCGTGCATTTTGTCAAATCCGTTTTTCCATCAATAATAGGTGCAAGGTCAGCCCGTAAGCGGGTTTCAGCTGCTTGCAGCGTCAGTGTATCAATTTTATCGATATCAACTTTCAACCGCGGCTTGAAAAGCCGGTCGATACGGATAATATTAGGCCAGCTAATTTGATATTCACTGCGCTCTTTCAGCGCTTCCACCTGCGTTTTGGGCGGCGTAACCGGTGATGTGCTCTGCTCGTCCGATTCATGGGGCAGAAAAGTAAAGGGAATACCAAAAATATTAACATACTCAGGTGTGAACAGTTCTGAGCCTTCGGCCAAATCATAGCTGGTACGGCGCAGGCCACGACCAATAACCTGTTCGCAAAGCAACTGACTGGAAAAGGCCCGCAAGCCCAGAATATGCGTAACGGTCTTCGCATCCCAGCCCTCGGACAGCATACCAACCGAAATCACATTGCGAATCTGCTCACCGGTTTTTCCTTTTTGACCTACAGTATCTACCATTTCACGCAGAGCCGCAGCGGCCTCAGCTTTGCTACCGGTTGCAGATTCTGCCTCGTCCAGTGTTTTGGAATCAATGCGCAGGGTCAAATCCGGGTTGCAAAGTTCCGGTACAGGAATCCGCTGGTGGTCAAAGGCATACTTGATACGTGCTGCGGTTTCAGTTCGGTTGGCAACCGTAATCATTACTGGCGGAACAGGGCAGCCTGCGTCGTTCCATGCTTCATACAATGCCTGCCAATCCTTGCCAAGCAAATAATAGGCTTGCGTTATCAAGTCAGGCAACGGTTCTTCTTCTTTTGCTGCCCGGTTAATATCGTCTTTCACAGTTTCATCCGCATAGATATGATACAGCTTAGACTTAAAATCACTCGTATTGGGCATGCTGTCATCGCGGACTACCACACGCGGTGTCTTTACCAGACCAGCTTCAATACCATCGTTCAGACCAAAATCGCTGACGATCCAGCTAAACAGGGCCTCTTCATCGTTCTTTTTGCCCGATGGCGCAAATGGAGTAGCTGAGAAATCATAGCAGCACAAGATATTTCTTACCCTGTTAATACGATCAAGGCCACTAACCCAGATGGTCGCCTGTTTTTCAGCCTCTTTCTCCTCTTTTGTCTTGCCTTTGTTCTCCGGATTTTTACGCCACGCATGGTGTGCCTCATCGTTGATCACAACAATATTCTGCGCATTGGCCATCTCGCCCAGTACTTCACGTACATAGGCTTCATCACTTTTTGCACCGCGCTTGTCAACACTTTTTCGCTTTGCAATAGCTTCATCTGTCTCCCATGCGAGGGCTTGCCAGTTTGTAATCATAACCTTGCCTTGACGCAGTTTATCCATCAAACCAATAGGCACAACACCAAATTGTGCATAGTAGTTATCCGCACCACCTGTTTGCAAAACCTGCAAGCGACTGCGGACGGTCAAACCAGGTGCAACAATAAAAATGTACTTGGAAAATCGCTTATCCTGCGGATAGGTTGCCTTATTGCAAACCATCCATGCAATCAGCATAGCCATGACGGTAGTTTTGCCACCGCCTGTACACAGCTTGGTACAGATACGGCGGAACGCACCACCATCGCTAGGGATATCGATACCAACCTTTTCTGCAGCAGGTGCCTCTACCAGCCAAATCAGCGTTTCCATTGCGTCCAGCTGACAGAAGAAGAACTGGTACTGGCGGGCATCTTTATCATTCCAATGTTCAAGCAGCTTTTTGGTCACGCCGGTAACACCGGGATATCCATTTTCTCGCCACGCCTTTACACGGGGACGAATTCTATTTACAAGATCCAGTTCAATAAATTTGCCAATATCATTGTACTGGTTTGTGCCTTGGCCAGCGATAAAATATCCTGCCGGCCTGCGACCTGGCTCCTGCACAAAGGTCTGGCCGTTCATATCGTATTTCCAGTGATGTTCCGGTTCACGATAGGCCGAGTTGATAATAAGTTTATCGATTCCGGCCATTATTCATCACCAATCCTTATCACTTTCAGGCTTTCAATACCACGGTCATCAACGATTTTAACTGCAATAGCCGTATTGGGCTGGGCCGTAAACCAAAGCGATTCATTCCCAGCATACTTATCAATCATATCCATATTGATCTCGGTTTTCAACGTCTTCGCCAGTTTATTCCAGCCGTCCTTTTTGCCACCCATCGGGAAGAAAATCATATCCGGCTCAATGCACATGTTATCGTAGTCCGTATCGAGCATCCACATAGCAATGCGGCTGGTGCTGCCAGATTCAACGGTGCCTTTCTTGATATCATAATAATCAAAACCGTTGACCTTAACCTTATACTTATCCTTCGTGCGCTTATCGTGGATCAGCTCCACATCAGGCTGGCCCACCAGCCAGAAAGACTGGTCAGAAGAGCGCTTCTTTTTCAGGTCTTCGGTCATCAGGTCAGTGTTCATCTGAGCTTTCAACAAAGTCAGGCCGGGCCAATTTGTCTCGTCAATATCCTTGGCGGCCTCCGGATCAAACTGGAAAGCAGCGAAAATAACTAGTTGGGGCGTGGGTCGCTGCATTTGTGCTTCATCTAATGCCTGCGATACCATGCGAGCATCCAACGGTTTCGTTTCACCTGCAAAGCAGATGACCGCACGGCGGGGCTTCTCTTCTTTGGTTTCGGCTTCAGCTTGCAAATACCGTGTACCGGACAGCGGCTCCACGCGGCTGAACTCCAAACGAGCACCGCCACGCCCCAAAATGCCTGTTGCAAGCAACTGGTCACGCCAGTCGGCCTGCTTTGCGCTGATGTCATCATCATTCTGCACGACATCATCCAGAGGCTTCACGACAGGCGCAGGCAATGCTTCCACTGTAAAGGGGCCAGTGACACGCATTTTTGTCTTATCGATTTCCGGCTGGTCATACAAGATTTCCTGTGCCGGTGGTTCATTGTTGGCAATGGATTTCAGTGTGATATGAGGAACGGTCTTATATACAAAACCACTTCCAACGCCCTGTTTCTCGTGCGCCAGTTTGTAATAATCGAACGTTGCCGTCATAAGACGTTGCTTGGCCAGCGTAATGGCAACACGGGATGTATCGCAGGTAATCCAGCGACGGCCCCACTGTTCTGCAACATACGCAGTCGTACCACTGCCACAAGTAATATCCAGCACAAGGTCGCCGGGATCTGTGGTCATTAGCATACACCGTTGGATTGGTTTTAACGCTGTTTCGACCACATAGTGCATATTATTAGGGGCAGAGGTATCTTCCCAATTAGCCGTGATTGCTGTAATAGGATAATCTGACAACTTCAAGAGATAATTTAACTTATCTCCTCCCTCAAAAGTAACTAATCGATTTGCATTTTTTAGTCGTTCCATACCAGCTTCATCTGTTTTCCAGCTTTTTCCACTAGCGGGACGTAATTTTTTTCCATTAAGCTCAATTTCATAGTCCCTATCGACAGAATATCCAATTGGGGACATGTTTACCAGTCTGCAAGGATCGAAATCTTCAGATACAAGTGCATAATTATTTACTTCTTCGGTCGTAAGCTTTCTTCTTGTACCATTTTTGAATTCTCCAACATTCCAATGAGGATCACCTTCGGTATTCATCTTTTTATACAAATTATGATATTTTAACTTTTCTTTATCTTTTGCATAGAAGATTATATAATCACCCATTTGCTCAAGATATTTTGCCCCCAATGGCATAGTTTTCTTTCTAAAGTTTATTTGCGCAACAAAATTCTGTGCACCATAAATTTCATCACAAATGTTTCGTATCAAATGTACATTTTCATCACTAATCTGTACAAACACACTACCCGTGTCGGCCAGCAATTCCCGCGACAACAGTAGGCGGTCCCGCAGATAACTTAGATAAGAATGGATGCCGAGTTCCCATGTATCACGGAACGCCTTAATCATTTCCGGCTCTTGGCTTAAATCCTCGTCCTTCTTATCTTTCACATCGCGTTTATCAACAAAAGGCTGGAAGTTTGACCCATACTTGATACCGTAGGGAGGGTCCATATAGACCATCTGCACCTGTCCAGCCATACCTTCTTTTTCCAACAGGGAGTTCATGATGACAAGACTATCGCCTGCAATCATGCGGTTTGTCCAGTCTACACCATGCTGATAAAATTCAATGCTTTCACGGCGGCGGCGCATACGTTCTGCCGGCGTTTCGGCTTCAAACATACTTGTCTGGCCTTCCAATTGACCTTCCAATGCCTTGCTGTATTCCTTCGTCACACGGGCGATGATATTCAGCGGCTTAATGGATTCGTGGATATGAATCGAAGATGTCGGCACATCAAAGCTCATACCCTCGGCCTTGCCAGCCCATTGCAAGGTAGGGTCAAGATGCGGATCATACTGATACGTTTTCATCTTTTCTTCGCTGCGGTCATGCTGTGCCATTCCAACAGGCGGATTATTGGTGCGCTTTTTGTCATCGTGAATGTAGGTCTCGATATCGCGCATCTTATCTGCATCTGTAACAGCTGCTTTTCTGGGCATTTTATAGTTCCCCCTTTTTATTTTTCGGGCATGTGGCTCATTTTACCCGGCATCGGTCCAAATAGCTTTTCAAAGAAAATCTCATTACGCTTTTTCGCATCACCCAAAAGTTTTTCGTAAGAAATCACTTCTATATAGCTATGACGCGATTGGTTATAACCAGAATATCCCAAGTTATCCGGTGTCACCAGCAGGGAACTATTCATGCAGTGCGTCCGCATTTTATCCGTCAGATCACAGATAATATAGCAGCGGAAAACTGTCCCCTCTGTAACATTAAACGATTGGCCGTTCAGTTTTTTCTTTAGTCCTTGCCGGATTTTATCAACGTATTCGCCAACCTGATTGATGGGATTCTTATTATCGTTATCCGGTTTCTTAAACTCTATGATCGTCACCGAATTAAACGGTTCATCACTATCCGAATAAGCAAACGCATGGTCAAAAACTGCAATATCCGGTTCTTTACAGCTTTCGCTGGAAATAAGCGGCATGGATTTCAGTGTTTTATCTGATGCCAAAAATTTATGATAGGCCAGTCGTTCATCAATGACCCACAGATTCATCTCTTCAAACTGAACGTCATTCGATGTATGCTGCATCGGGCAAATCAATGAATGAATCACTTCTTCTTTTTTGAAAAGGCCATTTTTCTGCACGGTCAGTGCGTCTTCCAGTAGCTTCAGCAGTGTTTTCCTACGGGTCACATACTCCGCCAGACTCGTCTTACTAAGTTCTGTGACCGATTCCCAATAGGTTTCAAAAACCTCCTTGTACGACACGCTTTCCTTTTGGGTTGCTTCTTTTGCTGCCTCTTCTAGTTTAATACTCTGTTTTTTGATTTCTCTTTCCCATTTTTGAACCTGTTTGTGTAGTTCCAATTCCAAAGCATCAGGCTTCAACCCCGCCGGAATTTCATCATACACGCTGGGACGTTTATGAAGCATATAGCGATATGTCGGACGTTCTTCTGCAACGAAACGATCTATTTCCTGTCGTTTTTTTGCATTGATATCTTCCAGATAATCCTTCAGATAAGCCTTTACATATTCTATTGCCGCAGAGAGAATGTCTTCTTCACTTGTTCCTTGAAGCGCCGTCTGACCATAGCGCTCGTCAAAATTAAAGTCCGTTCTGGTTGTATTTACAATGGAATCCAGATAAGGGCTTGTAATATAGCCAACATAATAAAACGGCGAGTCTCCATCGGGCGGAGAAATTTTCCTTTGCAAATTAGGGATATACTTTTTCAAATCCACAGAACAAACTTCTTGCATGTTTGCGGCCAGATGAAGTTCATGATTTACAACACCGACCGGAAAGTGCAAATGATAAATTCTGAATCTCTCATTGTGTAAAGAAAACTCGTCCTGACAAATCGAATCTTTAATTTTGTCATCATAATATTCATTCAAATTTATTGTCTGATGAGCGTCTCTTAGCACAATCTCCGGACAATTTCCCGTTATAAAGAACAGCAGGCAGTGCTCAATTATTTTTCTCGCCACTACATCAAGTTCCAAAGGGGCAGCGTTGCGATAACGCTGCACAAAATTTTTCAGAGTCACTTGTGTGCAATTTTCCTGTAACTCTGCTTCTTTCAAATTATCCTCTGGTTGAACTCCATCCCTTGTAAATGCAAACTCACGGATATATTGTTTTGTGTTTTCCTTAAATGTGCTCTTGATCTCTACCGAGTCAAACGCTTTTAACCAGAGGAATCTTCCGATTCCCTTGCATCCTTTTGTAAATTTATGGGTTGAATACGCAGTTTGAAAAGACTCATAATTTTGAGTGTTAAATCCAACTCCGTTATCTGTGATTGTGAAAGACTCAAATTTTTCTAAAGTCTCTTCCTTTTTCTTCGGGTCTTCATCAAATCGAATTTCACTTGTTTCTTCTCTATGAGCATAAACTTCAATTTTACCACAAGTCTTATTCTCCGAGTCTTCAATCGCCTGAATAGAATTAACCACCGCCTCAAACAATGGCCACAAGGCTTTTGCTTCCGCCAAATGGATGTTATTCAGTTGGCCCTTGATATTTAGCAAGAACTCCATATCGCTGCCACCTTTACAATTTTTTCAGGATTTGTATTCTTTGTTCAAGCATATCTTTCCACTGCTTGTGCTCTGCTAATTTGACTTTTTCTACACTATGCAGTTGATTCAACCCCGTATTACTCACAGCCTTCATCGCTGCTTCTCTCTGGCTCAAATGCCGCTTTCCAACGGTTAAGCAGTTTGCTCCGTCCAGCGTGTCATACTGTTGGAATGCTCGGTTGAAGTCCATCAAGTCATGCAGACGGATAGGTCGATTCGTCTCATTGTCCACCAACAGACCCCAGTTTTCCCAATGGCGGTCGGTGTTGCCCACCAGATAATCCAGAATGTTCATCATATAGTATCCGTGGGCATCCAGTTCCAGAATTTTATCTAGTGTATTCCAATCATGGTTTGTGCAGTAGACATCATAGGCTGCATACGTCACAAGGCTATATCGTTGCGAGGTCATGATTTTACTGATGGAAACCGGCTCATTCTCAAACATTCCCTGCTCATACAAAACCTGATGGCAGTCAAAGCATCGGCAGATCTTACTTGCCAGCACTTCACGCTCGACTGCATCTTGTCCGCCATCTTTGTAAAGATAGAAGCCATCATCCTTGCGCACCCACGCTTTAGGGTAGCATCCACCAGTGGACAAATCATTTGCCAAAAGATGTGCATTTGTCACAGTCATCTGATGCCCACGCAGTGCAATATCCACAAGAGCATTGCTTAAAGAGTGTGTGTAGAGATTGATATCCTCAAATCGGACAGTCTCTTTTTCTTCTTTTACCCAGAACACATCCAGCAGTGACAGGCAATGGTACGAAAGCGCAATCTGTGCACGTTCCCGATCCGTAACGCTTTGAGATGCGCCGATACTATTCAGAATCTCTTTCGCGTAGGTACGATCTAGCGTTAGCATACGGGATGCACACCAATAATAAAAATTGGTCACATTATTGATTCGATCATCAAAGTCATCCGATTCTTCCAGCACCAAATCGTATGGCATAAAATCTTCAAGGTAAATCTTGCATTCACCAGCCGTGCTCACCTGTGCTACGCAATTTTCCATGTGCATGACATGATAGACTGTTGCTTCGCCCATCGCCTCCACCACCTTATTTGACTGATGCACGTTCTCTTTTCTACTATTGTACCTTCTTTTATGTTCCAAAACAAGATGTAAAAAAGCTCTTGATCCTTAATATAGAGACCAAGAGCTTTTTTATCCGATTATCTTTGTCTGTTCCCGAGCTTTAGCTCAATCATTAGATTTCATCCAAGCCATACTTGTGTCTTTTTCCTCCACAGCATTGCACATAAATGCCATATCGACTTATCTTGGCTTCGAGAGAGCAACCGCATCTGGGACAAAGCATTCCGTTTTTATTGCCCTTATGATAAAAATACTCTTCTACGAATTCCGTTTCGACAAATTCTGTATGCTTGCAGGACGGATAGCCAGAACAGCTCAAAAAATACTTTTGATTTCTGGACTTTTTCAGCTGCATAGGTTTTCCGCAGACAGGGCACTTTTTGTGTGCAAGGACATAATCCGATAACTTATCCGTTATCAAGTTTCCCTGTGCATCCTTTTCAACGGTTTTGGCTTGATCCATCACCTGACTCATTTCCAGTAATCCGTAAAGGATCTTTGCTGTGTGCGTTCCCCAAAAACGAATACATGGACGATTGTTAATAGCGCTTGTCCTACCTTCTATTTTGAAGCACGCTGCAGATTCTGGCATGCCAAACCATGTTACAGTCTTGTCGATTAATGCAATCGGATCTGTCAGATAGTGATTTTCTACCGCAAAATACTTTAACGTCGGATGGAGGTTCTTCTTCGATTCGGCTCGAACAAATACTTTTACTCCACGGCTTTGAGCTTCTGCAAGAGCCTGTGCAATTCTAGTGGTATTTATATCCGAGTTTGCCGGAGAATCCGGAATGTCAATCCGGACCTCACGCCTTGCAGTAGCCAAATCCTTAATGAATTCATCCACTTGATTTTCTTTTTCCACAAAATCAAAATAGTATTTTTCAAGGTCGTCATTCGGGCGAATTATTTCCGGAATCATGGGAGCTGTCGCGCGATAGCTTTTCAGCATTTGCATGAACATCAGATTTTCTGACATTCCTTTATTTCTCATGAACGATCCATTTGCTACGCAAATAAACTTCCCCTTTGATCGCGTCATGGCAACGTTAAAAAGTCTGTCAGCATAACGTCCAGCAGTTGATGCGATCAATGCCCCCGGGAAAGGAAGTCGATAGCAGTCAACTGCATCGTATACAATAACGTCCTCTTCAGAACCTTGGAACTGATGTACCGTCGCACATTTTATGGCATGCGGAAGCGCTTCCAGCTCATTGACGTCACGCACCATTGCATGTAGAAGCCGTGATTGTGCATGATAAGGAGTAATAATACCAACTTCCTGCGTCTGTGCTGCCTTTAACGCCAGCGAAAATGTCACAAATGCGCTCAGAACGTTTGCATGAGAGTCGTCGCTGCTTTTAATACAGGTTGACATTGTTCCACTCAGATCAACAAACTCCATTGCACGTCCCGCGAATGGCTCTGCCATCACAGTTTTTTCTCGTTTTTCGGTCATTCCGTTCGCAGATTTCAGCAAACCATTGTATATAGATCTGCCCGCAAAATCCGCAATTTCCGGATGCATACGATACTGCGTATCCAAGAGGCACAGCCATTTGTGATTGCTGCCTTGATCTACCGCCTGTGTGATTCCGCAATACTGAAAAATATCCGCATTCAGTGGTGACTCTTTGCTACTCTGGACAATAGGCGGAAGCTGTCGGAAATCGCCCATGCAGACAAAATTCTTTCGTGCAAGTTTAGCAGCATATGCTATCTGGGGTATCGTTGCCATACTTGCTTCATCAAAAATCACAACGTCAAAAGCACCATTACGAATTTCCTTATCAACAATGGCCTTTGAAACCGTCGTCGCTACAAATTTCGCATTCCTCACGCACTGACTTTCCGCTGCTCTGAGTTCCCGTCGAATCTCGTTGAGTTCTTTCTCCACCTGAATCAGTTTTGGATCATTTTTCTCCAAGCGCTTCTTTTCCGCTTGAAGCTGCGTTCTCCTTTTTAGCAGATCCGGATAATTATTGATTGCTAAATTGTATGAGGAGAGATAGGGATGCTCTGATATTCTCTTATCCTTCGGAAAACCATACCGGACGAGCTGTCCGGGGAAAACGTCATTTTTCAACGACGTCACACGAAGAATTGCACCATCAACGGAAACGTTGCTGTAGGACAACATAAGAACACGTTCGCCCTTGTCAATGTGAGCCCACGCAATTTTTGCAAGTGTTTGAGTCTTTCCTGTTCCCGGAGGTCCCCAAACAAATGTTATCGGTTGCTCCAGTGACATTCTTACCGCTGTCTCCTGCCCCTTGGCAATATCCGAATTGCGATAGTCGATCTCTTTCAACCCATTACAGATTAGGTCCTGTGCAATTTCCGATGGTTCAAGAGACAGATCCATAAGGCGCTCTGATACAGATTGGAGCAAATAGCAAGCCTCCGCAGAAATATTCAGCATTTCAACCTCTGCGCCCAAATCAAGTTCACTGATCAGATAGACTGAAAACGCTTCACAATTCAGGATCTTGCCTGAAATTTGCGATTGTCCCTTCCAAATTGTAACTGGCGTTCCTTCAGGATAATTAAGCTCATCTTCCGATTCAAGAAGGTACACAAATTGCCCGTTGTCTCGTCCGATTCGCTTACCTTCCTGAAGAAGGATATGCTTTCCACCTGTCATTCGAATGAAGGAGATTTCCGCGCTTAAAGCCATCCTGTACGCCTGACAAAAATCAGCCACGGAGGCAAACGGTTTTATCTGAACACTTTTGTCTTTTTCCTGACGACGGTTTGACGAAATCGACGTTTGAAGTTCATTGATTCGCTGTTTTCTCTCAGCCGTCTCAGCGTGTTCGTGTTGGCTTACCACTTCCTGAACATCTTCTTTCAGGTCAGTATCCAAAATTTTGAGATACGTCTGAAAGCAACCAGGATAGCTAAACATTTTAGCTCCATCACGAAAGGTCACAACGATCGTAGTTTTCTTTTGCTCTGTAATAACTCCATCACCAAAGCTTCGATGATGCACACGCTTTCCTGTCAGATCCATTTCATCCAGCCTTTCCTTGCCTTGTCCATTATCAGGGCTTTTTCTGTTGCCCTGTCTAATTTTACAAAACAAGATATACGATAAGCGTCTCTTCTACTTACTTTTTTATCCGCAAATAGTATTTTTCAAGGCTCTTATCGCAGACATTCACAATATGCAGCCAATCTTCCCGTGTAAGCTTGCGGAAGATGATCGGGTTCACCTCGATAGTCTCCACGTCCTTGCAGCGCATCAGAAATCGCATATCCTCAAAGCGCTTGAAGGGGTTGGAGAGGATGTTCTTCTCCACATCCTTCCGGGTATAACCGCCCTTCTGATAAATGCTGGTGGATTTCTCTGCGATCATCCCGTGCGCCTTGCGGTCCTCGTAGAAGTCGATGAAGTAGTCCACCACGTCCAGCAGAGCGACTCTGCCGCTGGTGTCCATATACTCATAGATTGCTTTGAGCAGCACCGGCTTGTAGGAGTAGCTCATGTCCATCGTTTCGATGAACTTCATGAACTTGTCCGCCATATTCTGCGGCGTAATGAGATCCCAGCCATACTGTTTCGCAATGTTGCGGATGCTTTCCTCCCGGAAATAGTGGAACATCCGCTTATCACCAAAGGGAATCGAAAGGTCAGGTTTGACTTTTCCGTCCTTGATGTAACGCTCCACTGTCTCGGACTGCACATCCACCATCCGAACGAACTCGATCTGCGAGATCATATCCTTGACGCTGTTCTGCCAGTTGAAAAGGTCGATGATCTCATAGTCGGACACGTCGATTGGCACATCCAGCCATGCCTCCGGCTTTTCGCCCTGAAACAGCATATCCTGATCCAGCTTGCGCTTGTTCTCCGGTGCCAGCACATAGGCCATGGGCTGGTATTTTGCAATGTCCAGTACCCGGTGCAGGCTGTAGGGCATATTGAACATATTGGCGTTGTCCACAAAGTCAACCACCAGCAGATCCTCTTTGCCCGGACAGTGGCGTGTGCCACGGCCAAGCTGCTGCAAATAGATTGTTTTGGACATGGTCGGGCGCGCCATGAACAGCACCGTGGTATGCGGG
>ENA-OUOY01001253-OUOY01001253.1-human-gut-metagenome-genome-assembly--contig:-NODE-1253-length-15210-cov-3.783570_pt1 | contig 15210 bp, 9 predicted proteins | sample MGYA00237937_ERZ548767 | MGnify/ENA primary metagenome ERZ548767 (study PRJEB26490, sample SAMN05356887) | human gut metagenome | biome: terrestrial biome; feature: human-associated habitat; material... | reverse complement strand
CCCTGGGCTAAGAGCTTCTGCCCTTTCAGGGCGTATGGGATGTGGCTTATGACACTCCCTTTTTTTTTTGTTTCTTACAGATGATTCGAAAGCCCCAGCAAAGCCAAGGCTGCCTCATTATATTCATTGATGACATCAGCCTGCTTCATACCCATGTCTATCGCCTCCTGCAAGGCATTGGCATATTCCACATAGCTGATTTCGCCACTCTCATATTCGGCAGTACTAAGGCGAACGATTTCTTTTGCCTTAGAAATGTTCTCGCCGTTATAATAAGCCATGCGCTTGGCTGCATTCTGGAAACGGTTGTAGCCTAGGCGATAATCTCGTTCCTTTTCTCTCCGCTCCTGCAGCATCTCCAGTTCTGCAACCTCACGATCCTTCTTGGCAGCCTTCACCTTTGCCTTGGTAGCACCATAGAAGAGAGGCACGCCTACTCCAATCTCAAAGCCGAAGAAGTTACCCTCGGTAAAACGCTGACGGTCGATGTGATAAGGATCCCAACTGGAAATGAGTGCCTGGGTGCGAAGCGTAAGCGAAAGTGATGGCGCATACCCCGTCTTGGCGCACTTCACCTCCTTATCGAGTGCCTTCAGACGGTCTTGCTGATACTGCGCATCAGCAGTCTGCTGATAGTTGAAGGTTCCGCTGACAGGAGATTCCAGTGCAATGAGATAAGATTCGGCAGGTAAAACAGGCTGATTGGTATTCAATAAAGCCATCAGTTCCAACTGCTTGTTCTCTGCCTCACTCTTCACATTTACCATCTCCAAATGGTTTTCATTACGCAAGCGCTCGGCTGTAAGGAACTCCAGCTGTCTGGCTTCGCCTGCCTTGAAACGCTTCTCGGCTACATCGCAATAACGGTCGAGGATAGAATCCTGGCGCTGAAGGATACTCAGACGATGAGTCTGATAGAGCATCGCATAATAAGCAGAAGCAATCTCAAGCTTAATCTGCTGATTAGTTACACCCAGACGACTTTTCTCTGCCTGAGTTTCTGCCTTAAGCTGACCACGGCGGGCGGTATAAACCGTTGGAAATTCAATGCCCTGTGAAAATGCAAGAGCATTATCGGTATCGCCGCTTGAAGCCGGATTCTGTCCGAAAGCAATCTCCGTCTTATCTACATCCCATGCCGTTCCTTCCATTACCTTGGCACGTTCTATCGATTTTCGTCCAGCCTGCAACGTCAGGTTCTGCTTATCTGCCAACTGGAAACACTGCTCCAAAGTCATCTTCGTGCCAGGAATGGTGGCATCGAAAGGCTGAGCCTTTGCCTCTGAAGGGGCCAGCAGCATCAAAACTGCTGCCAGCCCGAATATAGTTTTCTTTTTTCTCTTGTTCATCCTAAATGTTTTATGTTATCTTCTTTATTGCCTATTTCTTGGTGAATGTCTTGTAGATAGCAGGCAACACCAGCAAGGTGAGCAACGTACTGGTTATCAGACCACCTATCACCACCGTAGCCAGTGGACGCTGTACCTCTGCTCCATCACCCTGGGAAAGTGCCATTGGCAGGAAACCCATAGAGGCAACAAGTGCCGTCATCAAGACAGGACGCAAGCGAACCATACAGCTCTCGATGATGCGATGATGAATCAATTCTGTAACTCCAATGGCTGCTGACAGTTTGTCAGCAGCCTTTTCTTCACGCTGCATCTGGTTCATCTGTCCGATCAGTACGATTCCATTGAGCACAGCTACACCAAAGAGGGCTATGAAGCCGACACCTGCCGAGATGCTGAAAGGCATTCCTCTGAGCCACAAAGCCCAGACTCCTCCGATGGCAGCCAGCGGAATGGCAGAGAAGACGAAGAGCGACTCACGGACATTCTTCACCGTAGCATAGAGCAACAGCAAGATAATGACAAGCGCTATCGGTATCACTACCATCAAACGGTTGGTAGCACTCTGCAGGTTTTCAAATTCACCACCATAATTATAATAGTAGCCATCCGGCAACTTCAGCTTTTCATCGAGAATCTTCTGGATATCCTCCACGGTACTCTGCACATCCCTGCCCTTCACGTTGAATCCAACATAGATGCGGCGGGCACCATCCTCATGAGAAACCTGAGCCGGCGCTGGTGAATAATCAATATCTGCCACCTGAGACAACGGAATGTCCGTACCATCCTTGAGAGGTATGCTCAATTGCTCAAGCGACTCTACGTTGCGCTGCGAAGGATCCATACGCAGCACGATATCAAACTTCTTGTCACCTTCGTAGAGAGAACCAGCCACGGCTCCGGCAAAGGTGGTTTCCAATATCTCACTGATATCATCCACACTAACCCCGTAGGCAGCCATCTTTTCATGGTTGTATTTTACCTGAATCTGAGGCAGACCGGCAACTTCCTCCACAAAGATACCGCTCACGCCCGGCACATTTTCTATCATTTTCTTCACCTTGCCTGCCTGCTGAGTGAGCACGTCCAGATCTTCACCAAATATCTTGATAGCCACATCCTGCTTGATACCTGTCAGCAGCTCATTGTTGCGCATCTGAATGGGTTGAGAAATCTCTGCTTCCAATCCAGGAATGGCACTCAAGGTTTCCTCCATCTTCTCCATCAGTTCTGGAGTAGTCTTGGCAGAGGTCCATTCAGCCTTCGGTTTCAGTGCAATCATGATGTCAGCACGTTCTACCGGCATCGGGTCGGTAGGAATCTCAGCACTACCTATACGGCTTACTACCTGCTTGATCTCAGGATATTCCTTCTTGAGTAGCTTTTCAGCTTTGGTACAACTCTCCACCATCTGCGACAATGAAGTTCCCTGCGACATGCTCATCTCCACGGCAAAGTCACCTTCTTCCAGACTTGGGATGAATTCGCCTCCCAGATATTTGAAGCCCACGATACTGACGCAGAAAAGAGCCACAGCACCAGTGATGACATCCTTGTTACGTGCCAAGACCCAGACGAGAACCGGACGGTACCATGCCTGCAACTTCTCTATCACGCGGTCGGAAAATGTTTTTCGGGTATGAACCTTTCGACTTAACATCAGCGAACTTGCCATCGGCACATAGGTAAGCGAGAGAATGAAGGCTCCCAGAATGGCAAAGAATACAGTAAGTGCCATAGGACGGAACATCTTTCCTTCGATTCCTACCAGTGTCATCAGCGGAATATATACAATCATAATGATGATTTCACCGAACGCAGCACTCTGACGGATTCGGGAAGCAGAGAAATGAACTTCCTCGTCCATCTGTTTCTGGGTCAGGGCAAATGGGGTTGCTGCTCCGCCATTCTGACATTGAGCAAGATAAGCAGCACGAACTTCCGGCTGCGAGAAATGACCGGTATTGATATGTGTCACCACAGCTTCAACAATGATGACCGCAGAATCCACTATCATACCAAAGTCGATGGCTCCCAGCGACATCAGGTTTCCGTCGATGCCAAAGGTCTTCATCATACCGAAGGCAAAGAGCATACTCAGTGGGATGACACTTGCTACGACAAGTCCGGCTCGCCAGTTACCTAGGAAGATAACAAGTACGAAAATTACGATAAGGCCGCCTTCAATCAGGTTGCGGGCGATGGTGCCCTCTACTCGGTCCACCAGGTTGGTTCGGTCGATAAACGGTTCGATCACCACTCCTTCCGGAAGTGATTTCTGAATCTGATTGATTCGTTCCTTTACATTCTTGATAACTTCCTGGAAGTTCTCGCCCTTGAGCATGATGGCGATACCAGCCACCACCTCGCCTTCGCCATTGCGGGTGACGGCACCGAAACGGGTGGCGTGGCCCAGCTGAACCTTTGCCACATCGCCCACCTTGACTGGTGTTCCATCCACCGTCTTCACCGTGATATTGGCAACATCCTCCAGATTCTTCACCACACCGATGCCTCGAATATAATACTGGTTGGAATTCTGCTCGATGTAGCTGCCACCCGTATTGGCATTGTTGCGCTGCAAGGCATCAAACACCTCGCTTACGGAGACCCCGCTGGCGTTCAGCTGGTCGGTATTGATAGCCACCTCATATTGCTTGACGTAACCACCCCAGCCGCTTACCTCAGCAACACCGGGAGTTCCGGAAAGCTGTTTGCGCACAATCCAGTCCTGCATGGTTCGGAGCTGGGTGAGCGAGTATTGATGCTCGTATCCCTCCTTGGCACGAATGGTATAGTGGTAGATTTCGCCCAATCCGGTGGCAATAGGTCCCATCTCGGTTTCGGTGTTCTTTGGCAGTTCTTTCTCCAACTGTTCCACTACCTGACTCACCTGCGAACGTGCCCAATAGATATCGGCGGCATCGTCGAAGACAAGCGTGATGACCGAGAGTCCGCTTCTTGAAATGCTACGGCGTTCCTGGATGCGGGGTATATTTGCAAGCGCCATCTCTACAGGAGTGGTTACGTATTGTTCCACCTCCTGAGCTCCCAGCGAAGGAGCCTGTGTGATGACCTGTACCTGATTATCTGTAATATCTGGGGTGGAATCGAAAGGAAGATGCATCAGCGACCAGACACCCCATATCGCCAGGGCTATAGAGAGTACTCCAATCACCAGTTTGTGGCGAATGGAATAAGTAATAAGTTTCTGAAACATAAGCTTTAATCTAAAAATGATTCGTTGAAAACTATTAAAGCTTAATGCGCATGCTCTCCATGTTCGCCTGTAAGCGAAGCCAGATAATAAGCGTTCGCAGTTACAATCTTCTTGCCGGCAGCTCCATCCTTGCCCTTCAGCAGATGGTCGCAAAGCTTCACCTCTGTATATTTACCATCCGAAGCGCCTGTGGTCACCTCATGACGGGAGAAGCTGTAGTTACCCTTGCTGGGAGCTCCATTGAGAGCGAAGACATACTGCTTTCCATCTGCGCTCACAATTGCATGGGATGGCAAGGCGAGACACTGCTGGCTACCTGTAGCTATTTTTCCGCTTACATACATACCTGCAAAAAGCTTTCCGGCATGAGTGTTGCCTGAAGAAGAATGCAGATAACTCTTCACGCTAGCTGCATCCAATTTTACATGAACAGCAACGGATTTCGAGTTGTCGTTAAAGTATTGGTTCATACCATAAACGGTTCCTGAAAGTTTTACGCCAGGCTGGTTAGTCAGGTTTATAGTCACCCGATTTCCAACCTTAATCTTTGATAAATCCTTCTCGAAGACATTGAGGTCACATTCCACTGCCTGGGTGTTTCTAATCTTCATCAGAGGAGTCTGCATATCAGCATAACTTCCCAGACTGGCAGTCATCTCGCTCACGATGCCGGAGATAGGCGCACGCAAAGGAAAGGCAGTAGTAAACTTACCTTTCGCTACGGCTGCAGTAGAGATACCCATCTGGCTGAGCTGTCTGCCAATACCCAAAAGATTGGCATGAGCCACTTGGTAATCTTTCTTGGTCTGCTGTAAGGTACGCTTCACACCTGCTCCCTGCTTACTGAGCAGAAGTTGGCGCTCCAAATCAGCCTTGGCAAGTTCGCACTCCTTGGCAGCAGAGTAATACTCACGCTGAAGACTTACCACATCTGTATTTTCAACGGTAGCAACAACCTGTCCTTTATGAACAAGCTGCCCTTCTTTAACAAAAATAGATTTCACGATACCGCCCATCAAAGAGGCAACATCACCCATCGCCTGTGCACGCAGTACGAGCGATCCTTTCGCTTCTATGGTGGCATCCATCTCGCGCTCTACAGCTTCACCCATCTTCAAATCTACGGTGCTGACCTGCTTGGCAGTCAACGGAATATGATCAAAATCTACTTCTTCATGCTCATGCTCCTCGTGTGCATGAACCTCTGAACCGGTCTGTTTCGCAAAGAAAGCGAATCCAGCCCAGGCAATTGCCGTAACGGCGACAATCAAAATTATTCTTTTCATGCTTGTTTTCTTCCTTCTATTTTATAATTCTACACTACAATTTCACACAACGGATCTTATCATGAATCCGCTGGCAAAAGTACACAAAAATCCTTGCAACTCAGTTGCATTCAAATCTTCAAACCGATTTTTGCAACCAAGTGGCAAACTTGTAAAATCATAAAATAGAAGGAGGTCCCCGTCTGCTATAGCCTGCCGCCACTTCTTCTGCAAGAGGAGAAGCTGCCACATGCTGCCATCTCACTGAAATGAGTGAGAGACGAGGGAGGGTTAAAAGAGAAGAACAAGACAGGGCCATAAGCTGATGGTTCTCATCTATCAGCAACTTGCGGATACCCTTCACCATCTTGGAATTGACAACAAACTGATGCATTTGACGAACGCTACAGTTCTCACGATCGCTATCATTTTCCTGATCATGATGGTCGGTATGCTCATCGTTGATGTTGCCATCCTGCTCACATTGCTCCTGAATCATACAGATACGCCCCATGTGGTGATGATGGGACATCACCGTAGATAGCAATATACTCAATGTAGCTATCCATAGACCAAATATGTATAATCTTCTTTTTCTCATTCGCAAATTGGCTACAAAAATACAGAATTTTTGTTATATTACCAAGAAAGAAAGATGATTTTATAGCATTTTTTCTAAAAAAAACTAAAAGGCAAGTACCTATACTCCGATGATTGCCGTGTTTTAAGTAAAATTTAGTATCTTTGCAATCAAAATTAGTACATAAATAAAAATGAAAAAGTTTATTGCAGTTTTACAGTTACTCTTAGTAGTAATGTTGGCTCATGCGCAGATGATGAACCCTGTGAAGTTCTCTACATCGCTCAAGACCAACGGAACCGCTGTAGCGGAAATCGTGTTTAATGGAAAAATCCAACCGGGATGGCATGTCTATTCTACAGGTTTGGGCGCAGACGGACCTATTTCAGCCACTTTTAACGTAAACAAGCTTGACGGTGTTGAACTCGTAGGCAAGTTGCAGGCTCGTGGCCATGAAATTTCAAAGTTCGACCCTCTCTTTGAGATGAAGTTACGCTTCTTCGAGGGTAGCGCTACTTTCGTACAGAAAGTGAAGTTCACCAAGCCTAACTATCGTATCGATGCTTATTTAGAGTATGGCGCTTGCAGCGACCAGAATTGTCTCCCTCCTAGCGAGGCAAGCTTCAAGCATAGTGGTAAATCTCCAGCTGTAGATGGCAAGGATGCTGTCAGCTCTGAAGATGCGAAAGCTGACGAAAATACAGAAGATCCAGCAGCTATCGCTAAGGCGAAAGCAGACTCTTTGGCTCAACTTGCCGTAGCAGAGAAAGTAGATAGCACAGCTAATATTGATTCTTCATTCTCTGTAGATGGTGAGGATGCTAAGGCTTGGTGGAAACCGGTTGTAAAGGAGCTTCAGGCATTTGGTGGCAACAATGACATTGCCAACCATTCACTCTTCTATATCTTCATTATCGGTTTTGTGGGCGGTCTGCTCGCTCTTGTGATGCCATGTATCTGGCCTATCATTCCGATGACAGTAAGCTTCTTCCTGAAACGTGCCAAGAATGACAAGAAGAAGGGTATCCGCGATGCTATCACTTATGGTTTGAGTATTGTCATCATCTATCTGGCACTCGGCCTCACCGTTACTGCCATAGCAGGTCCTAGCACTCTCAATGCGCTTAGTACAAGTGCGGTATTCAACATCATCCTCTTCTTGCTTCTGGCAGTCTTCGCATTCTCATTCTTCGGATGGTTCGAAATCAAGTTGCCAGACAGTTGGGGTAATGCTGTAGATAATAAAGCTTCCAGCACAACAGGACTCATCAGCATCTTCCTGATGGCGTTCACACTCGTGCTCGTAAGTTTCTCTTGTACCGCTCCTATCATCGGCTTGCTTCTGGTACAGACTGTTACATCGGGTGACTGGTTGGCACCAACCATTGGTATGTTTGGTTTTGCCCTTGCTCTCGCCTTGCCATTCACCCTCTTTGCACTCTTCCCATCTTGGTTGAAGTCAGCTCCTAAATCTGGTTCTTGGATGGAGACCATCAAGATTGTGCTTGGTTTCATAGAGCTTGCTTTCTCTTTGAAGTTCTTGTCTGTAGCAGATTTGGCTTATGGCTGGCACATTATGGATCGCGAGGTATTCCTCTCACTCTGGATTGTCATCTTCGGCCTGCTCGGTCTCTACCTGATTGGCAAGTTGAAGTTCCAGGTAGATGCCATCGGTGGTGACCTCAACAAGCCAATGCCAGTAGCTTGCATTATGCTTGGTCTTTGCTCATTGGCATTCTCCGTTTACATGATTCCAGGTCTTTGGGGTGCTCCTTGCAAGGCTGTAAGTGCTTTTGCTCCACCTGTAAATACCCAGGATTTCAACCTGAACACCAAGGTGGTAGAACCTGCTTATAAGGACTACGAGGAAGGTATGGCAGCAGCAAAGGTAGCAGGCAAGCCAGTACTGATTGACTTTACCGGCTATGGTTGTGTCAACTGCCGTAAGATGGAGGCTTCTGTCTGGACAGACCCTAGTGTTACTGACATTTTGACAAAGGACTACGTACTCATCTCACTCTATGTAGATGACAAGACTCCATTGTCACAGCCTATGGAGGTGACTTTCAATGGCGAAAAGCGTACATTGAGAACTATCGGCGACAAGTGGAGCTACTTGCAGGCAAGCAAGTTTGGTGCTAATGCCCAGCCATTCTACATTCCTGTGGATAATGAGGGAAATCCTCTGAACGCTGCATTCAGCTTCAAGGAGGATGTCAGTGCTTATCTTGACTTCTTGCATAAGGGTCTTGATAACTATCGTAAGTAATAATTAACTTTTCATAAGGCGGGAGTGGCATGTTATTTGCTATTCCCGCTTTTGTAATTAAAGTATAACACTATAAAAAGAGGAATTTATGAACACTAAAGAAGTTCCAGTCCTGCTTTTGACAGGCTATCTGGGCAGTGGTAAGACTACCCTGCTCAACAAGATTTTGGCTAACAAGAAGGGTATCAAATTTGCCGTTATCGTCAACGATATCGGTGAGGTGAATATTGATGCAGCTCTCATAGAGAAAGGTGGTGTGGTAGGTCAGAAGGATGATTCCCTGGTTTCACTCCAGAATGGATGTATTTGCTGTACCTTGAAGATGGACCTTGTAGAACAGCTCAAGGAAATCGTAGATATGAAGCGTTTCGACTATATTGTAATAGAGGCAAGCGGTATCTGCGAGCCTGCACCTATAGCACAGACCATCTGCTCTATCCCATCCCTGGGTCCTCAGTATATCAAGAACGGTATCTTGCGCCTAGACAGCATCGTTACAGTAGTTGATGCACTTCGTATGAAGGACGAGTTTGCCAATGGTTCTGATTTGATGAAGCCAAACCTCGATGAGGAGGATCTCGCTTCTCTCGTAATCCAGCAGATGGAATTCTGTAACATCATCCTTCTCAATAAGGCCGCAGACGTAGAGCCTAAGGAGTTGGAGCACCTGAAGCAGATTATCCGCGCTATCCAGCCTAATGCAGAGATTTTCGAATGTAACTATGGTGATGTAGATCTCGATCTGATTGTCAATACTCACAAGTTTGACTGGCAGACTGTTGCAACATCAGCAGGCTGGATCCAGGAAATCGAATCTGAACGAAGCGGAGAAGAGGACCATGATGAAGAAGAGCACGAGCATCATCACCATGATGAAGACGATGACGAGCACGAGCATCATCACCACGATGAAGACGATGACGAACATGAGCATCACCATCACGATCACGAGGATCATGAACATAGTCACCACCACCATCATCACGATCATGACCATGACCACGAAGGTGGCGAGGTTGAGGAATATGGTATCGGAACCTTCGTATATTATCGCCGCAAGGCATTCGACCTGGGTCTCTTCGATGAGTTTGTTGCAAGAAAATGGCCTCGTGACATCGTTCGTGCCAAGGGTATCTGCTATTTTGCCGATGAACCAGATATGTGCTATGTTTTCGAGCAGGCTGGTCAGCAGAAGACAGTCAAGCAGGCAGGTCAGTGGCTCGCAACAATGCCAGCCGACCAGCTCGCAGAACTGCGCAAGAACAATCCGCAGCTCGAAAAGGAATGGGATGAGAAACTTGGTGACCGTATGATCAAGATTGTATTCATCGGTCAGCACATCAAGGATCAGAAGGATGCTATTATCGCCGAACTTGATAAGACTTTAGCACTCTAAGGGAAGTCGCCCTGTCAGGCAAAAGCATGAAGAGATTTATGTTTTTGTCCTCACAGGGCGTTATATTTTACTTGTAAAACTTAAGAGATAATAGCGCATTTTAACTACCGAAAAGATGAAAAAACTAGAAATTTAAGGAAAAATGCGGGTAAAAATGCAGTTTTTTCTTCGTTTGTACTTTTAATTCGTTTTTTTTTGTTAAATTTGCACCCGATTAATAAATAATTAAGTGAATATACAAAGAAATGAAGACCGATTTTCGACCTGCATATATTAAGGACTTTGAGGCGTGTTGGAACATCATTGACCAGGCTCGTCGCTCTATGATTGCATCAGGACGTCATCAGTGGACTAATGACTATCCTGCCGAGCACGATATAAAAGACGACATCAACAATGGTAACGCATACGTACTTACCGTAGATGGCGAGGTGGCTGTCTATGGTGCAGTAGCACTCAATGGTGAACCACAGTACGATTTTATCGATGGCGACTGGCTTACCACAGGCGATTATTATGTAATACACCGCTTTGCTACGTTGCCAAAATATCAGCGTGAGGGTTTCGCACGTATATTTATTAATAAGGTGAATAGTCTCTGCGAGGTAGAAAAGGTTCCTAGCATCAAGGTAGATACCAATTTCGATAATCTTCCGATGATTAACTTGCTCTCTTCCATGGGCTTCTGCATCTGCGGAAGAATCAACTATGGGAACAGAGGTATGCGCTTTGCTTTCGAAAAGCAAACGATACAGCCACAAATACAATAACGATTTACAGACATTATGGAGGATAAATTAAATAGAATGAGAAGCTTGGTCAATCAACTGAACCAAGCTTCTGATGTTTATTATAACGGCAAAGGGGAAATCCTTACCGATTACGAATGGGATGCCCTGTTTGACCAACTCAAGAAGCTGGAAGAGGAAACCGGCGAAATTCTCCCCGACTCCCCTACCAACAAAGTTTCTGAAGATACGATCGTCGGTCAGAAGGAAGAACACGAGTTCGCTGCTCTCTCTCTGGCAAAGACCAAGAAGGTCAGCGACCTCGTCAAGTGGGCAGAAGACCGCCCTATCTGGATTTCCTGGAAGCTGGATGGCCTCACCTTGGTTGTGACATACGACAATGGCAAACTAACCAAGGTGGTGACCCGCGGTAATGGTCATATTGGCACCAACATTACGCATCTGGCACCAGCTATCAGTGGTATTCCGCAGTCTATCACAGAAAAGGGTCATCTCGTGATTCGTGGCGAGGCAGTCATCTCCTATGCTGACTTCGAGCAGTTTATCATCGAAAGCGAAGGTGATTATGCCAATCCCCGCAATCTTGCATCCGGATCTCTTTCTTTGAAAGATGTAGAAGAAGTAAAGCAGCGCCATATCCAATGGATTCCTTTCACCCTGGTTTATTGCGAACAGGAAATCACATCATGGGGCAAAAGAATGCTGTGGTTGGAAGAACAGGGTTTTCATCCGGTAGAACGCCAGAAGATAGAGCTGCCAACTTCTGATAACATCCAAAAGGAAATTGATGCTTTTACTGCTAAGGTGACCAACAAAAAGAATCCTTTCCCTGTAGATGGTCTCGTCATCTGCTACGATGATACCTCCTATGCTGCTACTGGTTCCGTAACAGGTCATCATGCAACAAGAGCCGGTTACGCCTTCAAATGGCAAGATGAGCACGCCGATACCGAACTCGACCACATCGAATGGTCGTGTGCAGCCAATACCATCACTCCTGTGGCTGTCTTCAAGCCTGTAGAACTGGAAGGCACAACTGTTCAGCGAGCATCTCTCTGCAATGTAAGTGAATGCGAGCGTTTGGGTATCGGAGGCAAGGGAACCCGATTGCAGGTAATCAAGGCCAACAAGATTATCCCAAAGGTGATCAATGTGACAGAATCACTGGGTGTTTTTGAAATTCCTGAAGTGTGTCCTGTCTGCCATGCTAAAGCTATCGTTAGAGAAAGCGAAAGCGGTACGAAAACACTGCATTGTACCAACCCGCAATGTGCGGCGAAGCAGTTGAAGAAGTTTACGAGATTCGTAAGCAAGGAAGGTTTGAACATAGAAGGTATTTCAGAACAGACCATCTGGAAGCTGGTAAACGAAGGCCTGATCAGTGAGTATGCAGACTTTTATCATCTTTCCGATCATGCCTATATCATCTCTTCCTGGGAAGGATTCGGAAAGAAGAGTGTAGGCAATATGCTGGAAAGCATCCGCAAAAGCCGAAATACAGATGGGCGTCACCTGCTCTATGCACTGAACATCCCGCTGTGTGGAGGTGATGTCGCCAAAAAGCTGATTGAACGCTATCCTGTCCAAAAACTGATAGAAACTGCACGGCTCTGTATGTTTGATGATGAGTTTGCCAGCATCGATGGCATCGGTCCTGAAAAAAGCGCCAAATTCATCGCCTGGTTCAAAGATGACAACAACTTCGCTCATGTACAGCATCTGATGAAGGAACTGACCATTACAGAACAGGCTCCTGTAGAGAAAGGTACGCAGTGTGATGGACTAACCTTCGTTGTAACGGGTGATGTTCATCATTATAAAAACCGCAACGAGTTGAAGGCCTACATCGAGAGTCAAGGTGGCAAGGTGACGGGAAGCGTAAGCAAGAGCACCAACTATCTGATTAATAACGATGCTGCCTCGCAGAGTTCAAAGAACAAGAAGGCACACGAACTCAACATCCCTATCATCACGGAAGATGAGTTCGTTGAGAAATTCGGATAAAAAGAAATCCCTTAGACTTCAACAAGCCTAAGGGATTTTTATTTGGTTATTCTTGAATTAGTGCGTTCCGCAATATTGTCCCATAAAAAGGATACCGCCACTCTGACTGTCCTGAATCATATACACGAATGGACGATCAGCGATGAACTCCACATTTCTTGTTTCCTCAGGTGCCATGGCTGTCAGCATCACAGCAGCTGTTACAGCAGCAGCCTTTGTTCCCTGCTCATTCACCTCTATCTTTGCCTTCTGAAGCATCTTGCTTACAAAGAAATTGCCGTCAGCAAAATGACTGAAGTTCGCTTTGCCTGCCACAAACATGGAAGGAGCACCCAAATCACTGATGATCGCATTCAGAGGCAGTTCCTGCTCGATGGTAAATTTAGGCAACTTGAGATTCACCATACAGTTTTCCATATTCTGCGAAATCTGATTCAGCTTCTCTTCATCCAATCCTTTCATCATTTCCTGGATATTCTTGCCCTCATTTGGCAGAAGTACCAGCATGCGATAGCTGCCATTGCCATAAGGAAGATCTACAGCCTTGAAATCCTTGTTCTCAGCATAGAAGAGCTTCTTTACCTGATGCATCATTTCCACTTTCTGGATATCACGTGTATAGCCACGGAAGTTCTCCAGCTTAGTGTCCTTGGCATTGAACTTGTTCTGCCATGTTCCCTTGAAATAGATGGCATTCATCAGATACGATACTGCATCGGCTGAAACCTGATCAATAATGCGGGGAATCATGCCGTTGGTCTTTTCCTTACACCAGCCATTGATGCGGTCAGTTGACTTGGAAGAGGTGAAATCCAGACTTTCAATACCAGCCTGATAGCCATCACTTACCTGCTGGGAGAAATCCTTGTTCAGCTTGAAGTTCTTGTTTACTGCGATATAATTGGCAATATTAACAGTTGTCTGCTTGTCTTGATGACTGGCATTAAGAAGCATAGCCTTATAAAGCTCATTCAGATCGTTGACAGAAACTCCTTCGCAACCGATAGCTTTCAATATCTCCTGCTGCGTGATTCCATCCGCACCATTTGCCAGCATTCCCATCAGATAAGATACGCTCATAGGTGAAATCACCTTAGACTCCATATCTGTAACCTTATTGAAGAGGCGAAGCGCAAACGCATTGTTCTTCTTCACTATATCCTGCTGGGCGTCAGAAAGAACAAGATAGCTATTATCCAAATTCTCTTCATTCTTACCCATTTCGCTGTCCTTGCTTGCATTGGAATCACCGTTTATTTTCTTGCTGCTAGCACAAGAAGTCATAGCCATTGCAGCCATCATCATCAAGGCTGCCATAGTTATCTTACTGTCATTTCTCTTTTTCATAATCTTTTAATTTTGTTGATAATCTGTCTATGAAATGCAGGTTGCTGCAATTCCTTGCATCGGAAGGCTAAAATTTAAGACTCGTTAACTGCCTCCTTACCTGGCAACACACGCAAATGATATCTGTTACCATCGAAGTCAACTCGCATCAGACTCTGAGGTTTGGTTATCTTGGCTAACTCAAGAGCCACATGCCCCATCGTTCTGCGAAGATTTAATTCGATACAAGATACAAGTTCTAACTGACCATCCTTTGCTGCAATCATCATATCTACTCCAAACGGCCCATTATAGTTTTCCTTTAACGCAGGTTCAACTATATCTATAATTTTCTGTCTTGCAGAGAGAAGCGCATCTTCACTGATGTATTTCTTCATCATTTCAACCTTCTCTTCTTCAGAGCAGAGCAAGTTACCGGTATAGGCATTTTTGATGGTATCGAAGAGCGAGAGTCCCAGATAGTGTACCTTGCCATCACGCATCTCGAATTCCATACCGAAATCTTTCACCTTATTATAATATGGCTCTACGGTAACACCACCCTGCCTGAAGATGATGTTGCTTACCCAGCGTTGGAAAGCCGGATATTCACCATTTGTCCGGAACTCATCGGCAGAAACATATTTCACGCCTCTACCACTGCTGCTCCAAGGAGCCTTGACAACAGCCTTGCCCCACTTCATTACGCATTCCTTAACCAGAGCAAAGTTATCTGCATATACTACATCCTGCTGCAGATGTTCAGCGGCCCATTGGCGGCTGCTTATCGCGCGTACCTTATCTAATACCTCATCAGTAGGCAGCATGATTTCCGGCAAACCGATACGTTCGAGCTCGCCTTTCAGACTCAAGTCCCATCCCCAAGGATGCACGCAGTCTATAAACTCCGTCTTAAGCAGATGCTCAAGCTGCAGTTTGGTTATAAACTCAACTTTTTCCAACAGGTGCTCACCCAAATGGCGCACCTTGTCGCGTGCATTGTCGATGTCGTCAACAAGCACCAAGTCACCCTGATCTGCCCACAAGGC
>ENA-OUOY01001243-OUOY01001243.1-human-gut-metagenome-genome-assembly--contig:-NODE-1243-length-15286-cov-21.295647_pt1 | contig 15286 bp, 12 predicted proteins | sample MGYA00237937_ERZ548767 | MGnify/ENA primary metagenome ERZ548767 (study PRJEB26490, sample SAMN05356887) | human gut metagenome | biome: terrestrial biome; feature: human-associated habitat... | reverse complement strand
TAGCGGATTCCAAAGGCAGAGCCTTTGGTGGGGTGTGGGGCAAAGCCCCGCAAAGGGTGAATTAAAAAGGTTTTGCAGAAATCTGCAAAACCTTTTCTTTGTAATGTGTTATTTACTTTTCGGGAAGAACAGTAATCAGCTCAACTACATATCGCTGAACTGCCAATGCGTCCTTAGCCGTTACTCCGTCGCCAACATTAGAGCAGTCTGCGTTCTTTTCACCCTGAGCTGTCATGCAAGTCGGGTCAGTTCCGCCAACTCCGTACTTATCGGGATTTGCGATTGCCTGCAATATCATAACAGCGTCCGATATATCAATTTTACCGTCGCAGTTAGAATCTCCGTACATGATATTACTGACGGTCGTAGAGTCCGTAGTCGTGGAAGAAGATGTTGTCTTGGAAGTAGTGGTGGTGGTTGTGGTCGTGGTTTTTATGTCGGTAGTAGTACCGTCAGGAACTACAGGTGTTCCGCCCGACTTTTTACCGCCGTCAATGTTGCTTCCCTCTGTTGAGGAATAATTGCCGTAGAAATCATTGAGCGAGATACCGTTTTCACCAAGAGCCTGCTGGTGGTCAAGACCGATATACTTGCCGCTGTCAAGAGTCTGCCAAAGTGAAGGTTCAAAGAGCTTATACTTTTCTGTATCCCATTCTATCACAGTTCCGGTGGTCGGATTATACTGGATATTCTTCCAGAGTCCGCCTGTATCGCCGGAATCGTCATTGAGACACCAGAATGTATGGCTGACGTGATGATTTATCATGTAGTTGCGCAGAAGTATCATCCACTTTACGTTCTTTTCCGTTGCACTAAGCGATGTTGAAGGTGTGGAAAGAAGTGATTTCTCATCAACAGTATCGGGAATACGTCCGCCCCATTCGCCGATAAGAAGCGGCGCAACGTCCTTATCAACAAGATAAGCCCATGTATCATACCAGTAATCGTCAAGGAGAGTTTCTTCTGTAAAGTCCTTGTTGAACCATGTCTGGTCACTTACTATCGGACCGTAATCATGGGGAGAGTACACGATCTGACTTGTTCCTGTTTCGGGAGTTACGGGATAGTCTGCAACACCGCGGAGATTTCCTCCCCACCATGCTCCATGACCGTTATATCCCTCAACGCCCTCAATGAATATCAGCGCGTGAGGATTCTTTTCGAGGATAGCATTCGCGCATTTTTCGGAAGCATTCTTCCAGTTGTTCTCAGCAGTTGAATTGTCCCATACAGCGTCTACAGGCGCTCCGCCGTATTTGCTGTGAGGCTCGTTCTTGAGGTCAAATCCGATAAGCGTATCGTCATTCTTGTAATAGTCGGCAGTCCATGCGAGAGTCTCCATCCATACATCGGTAGTAACCTCAACCGTTTCTCCGTCATTGGCAGTAAAGCTCTTGCCGTACCACAAGCCGTAGTTGTGACCGGAATTGTTCGACTCGGGGCTGTGAATATCAATGAAAACCTTGACACCGTTCTTCTTGCACTGCTCAAGCAGAACATTGAAAACCTGCTGGCTGTTCATTACAGAGCCGTCCTTATTTATAAGTGCAACATTAAACGGATAATAAGGGTCATCATTCGGGTTAACGCTCTCTATGGGATCAGGGTCTCCTATCATCCAGTTATAGAGAAGCTCGGTGGAAACAGGTATTCTGAGGACATTGATCCCGTGGTCAGCGATATCCTTTACCATGTCGCACAGATCACCGCTCCAGAGATAGTGAAGAACGTTTTCGGTGCAGTTGAAGCCAAACCAGTTAGCGCCGGTAAGCCAGACTTCATTGCCGTTCATGTCGTACAAACGGCTGCCCTCTGCATGGAGCCAGTCATCGCCGCTTGTATCCGCAGCCGATACATTTGTGACAGCCATATTGCTGAAAGCAGGCGCTGCTGCCGATAACGACATTGTTGCTGCTGACAGGAAAGCCGCAGCAGCCGTTGCGATTTTTTTCATAATAATTCCCTCTCGTTTCGTATTTGCGGAATACTCCGCATTTTTTTACATTCATTATAACACACATTTACGGAAAAATCAACCATAATGTACAATTTTCACATAAGTAAAACTGCACGAAGAAAAATTCCGTGCAGTTCAGTTACGCCTGTCGAAACAGCGGTTCATCAATTTTTATTCTTCGGGCAGTTCAGTGATGAGCTCAGCAATATACTTCTGAATCGCAAGCGCGTCCTTAGCGCTCATGCCGTCACCGTTTCCCGAGCAATCAGCGTTTATTTCGCCCTGAGCAGTCATACAAGTCGGTTCGGTTCCGCCAACATAGTACTTATCGGGAGCAGATATCGCCTGAAGTATCATAACCGCATCAGAAATATCAACTTTTCCGTCACAGTTTGAATCGCCGTAATCCACCACGACCTCCTCGGGAATGTAATCTCCCTCGTAGCTGCCCTTGGAAAAAAGCTGAACCCAGTAATAGTAACCGTCACTTTCAACAACGCCCACACCGATATCCGTAAAATTCTCATTGAGAATATTTGCTCGGTGTCCGGACGAACCCATCCACATATCCATTACATAGTCTGTTGTTCCGGTCCATTCATAGGCGATATTCTCGCCCACCGCGTTCCACGGTATACCGCAGTCATCAAGCACTGTGCTGCAGGCTCTTCCGTCGGGACGTGTATGCTCAAAGCTTTCAACAAGTTCCTCCGCCCTGATCTCCGCAGCCTCGCACAATTCGGGATAAAGCTTGATCGGTTCAGCACCATTTTCGGCTCTTTCATTATTGACCCTTATTACGAGCTCCTCGTATACATCAATGTTTTCAAGTGTGCTGCCCGAAATCTCCTCCTCGCTGTCACTTGCACAGATATTCATGCCTGCTGTACCTGATACAAGAACAATCGCCGAAGTAACAGCAGCAAATAACCTCTTGATCTTCATAGTCATTCCCCCTGATGATCGTTGGATCAAAGTATTCTTTCCAACATATTTTACAATTTTATTATAACATAGAATCCCGATCCGGTCAATAGTTACCACAGCTTAAAATCAACGCGATCACAACAAAATAGCTGCCGATATCATTACAATTGACACGGAATGAGCAATATGGTATAATTTACTTAATATTTCAGGTAACTCCGCACAAATCTGCCAAGCTGACTCTGTGCGATGTTGCTTTAATAAAGGTGGACTAATCATGAATTATAATTTAAGAGAAATGGCAGCTTTCGGCGTTGCAGGCAATTTTACGGGTCATCTTGAACAAGCGGGCGAAGCTTCTGATTTTGTAAACGTCAAAACTGCCGAGGCGAAAGCTCCAAAGGCGGTTTTTCCTACATATATTCCTAAAAAAAGCAAGGACTGCCCCGAGTTTCTCAATATTTTTCCTTTTGACAGCCATAAAATAGTTTATCCGAAAGGACAGACAAAACTCCAGACCGAGCCTGAATGTGCGGTCATTTTCAAAGCAGAGTGGAACTGCGGAAAAGTCATCAGACTTACTCCCCTTGCTTTCGGAGCTTCAAATGACTGCTCAATAAGACGTGAAGGTGCGAAAAAAATCAGCCACAAGAAAAACTGGGGAATCTCCAGCAAGGGCGTTTCTGATAACATGATTGCCATAGATTCTTTCGACAGCAATAGTCTCATCAACGATTATCGTATCGCAAGTTTTCTCGTCAGGGACGGTGTTGCTTATGCGTACGGAGAGGACAGCGCTGTCAGAGACTACAGCTATATCTACGACAAGCTCACCGACTGGATAATCGACAAACTTAACAATCAGAAGGACAGCGGTCCTGCCGAGAAAATTAATCTCTATCTCAACGGAGCAGACTGTCCTGAGAAAATTCTCGTTTCTATCGGAGCTACGAGATATACGGAATTCGGCGAGAAAAATTTTCTCCAAAACGGCGACCGTTCGGTCGTTATGCTCTATCCGCAGTCAAAATACACTTTCAGTCAAATCGAAAAATCAGCCGCTGACGGCGTGTATCCGCAAAGCGACATATCCGTCCTCGACCAGACTGTTACAGACGCTGAATAAAGCCAAAATCCGCAGGAATTGCACTTGTCCTGCGGATTTTTTACTTCATTCTCAAAATCTTATCCCGTTCGCTTTTGGAGATCTTTCGCGGAGCTGCTGCCGCTAAGGCACGATTCATTGCAGTTTTCTGAACCGGCGACAAGATGTCATACTCTGCCTGCGTAACAAATCTTCCGCCGCATACCCGACAGTAATATGAGTTCGGATCTCGCGTGAACTTTGAAGCGCGCTTGTACTTCACTTCGACTCCGCAGCCGAGACATCGGTAAAAATAAGTATATTCAAGCCGCCGAATAGGTTCTTCCGCCTCGTCAAAGCCTTTTTCAGCCAAGGACGTGCAGCGTTTGATATTGTATTCGGGATATGCTCTCATTATTTCCGAAACTATCCTGACCCACTCTCCACGGTGACCGCTCCTGCACCCGTCTGCGGCATGGGCAAGCTCGTGCATTATCGTGTTTTTTGCCGCCATATCGTCCACATCATCATGCAGAAGCCTTTCGGAAATACTTATCTCATACGAACCTGCTCCAACGACCCTGCATTGTCCCCAGCGCTTTTTTGCGCGGGTATTGACGGTAAATGTAACCTTTCCGCAATCTATTCCGAGCGCGTTTAGTTGTGCCATACATTCTGCCGAAAGCTTTAACAAGTCTTTCATCATTCGCCTCCGTTGCATAAAAGCAGCCATATCAAAGTGACACGGCTGCCCCTGATAATTCAAAGATCCTTATCTGTTGCTGTTTTCAATAACCTTGCGCACGTCATCTTTGTCGAATTTCTTATACACGTTTCTTCGCAATATCAAAGCCTTTGTTTTAGGGAGCGTTGACACTAAGATAATATGCAGATTTTCGAGCATAAATTTTACGTAGACAAGGCAAAAAGTCGCAGGCAGGCTGTCGCCTGTCAAGACTTTTTAACGCAGGATGCGTGAAATTTTGCCGAAAAGATGCGTTGTTAGGCTTAGTGTCAACACGACCTAATACACTTACATTATAACACATCTTTTCCCTCAGCGCAAGCTTTTATTCATCGCTCGCATGGCAGAACACTTATTAAAATCGTTTTTGTTTCAGCCTATTTTTCAAATTTTTCCTACATTTTGCAATATCTATTGTATTACTATACAATGATTTTTTCAAAAAGGGAAATAGACTTGACAAGCGCATTATTCGGGAGTATAATATAGCCAAAGTTATCTGCAACTAACTCATTGCAGTAAAGCTTGACAAATGTTCTGGGCCGTGTTAAAATACCCATTGTCCGATAACAGTATTCTCAAATGAGGTGAAAACATGGGAACAGATCATGAAACCGAAGCAAAATTGCTTGCAAGTGCAAAATCAGAATTTCTTGAAAAGGGATATGCAAAAGCGTCTCTGCGTAAGATCTGCGCCAATGCGGGAATGACCACGGGTGCGCTGTATTTCTTTTTCAAGGACAAAGAAGATCTGTTCCGTTCGATCGTGGAAAAGCCTTTCCGCGAACTGCTTGAAATGATGAAGATCCACTTTGCCGAGGACGCACAGCTTTTTTCCGAGTCAGCAGGTTATGTTCATGCTGCCGGAGATCACGAGGAACTGGTTCAGCTTCTCATTCACCACCTTTATAAAAATCGGGAGGCATTTCTGCTGCTCCTGACGAAATCTCAGGGTACAGCTTTTGAATCCTGCATAGATGATGTGGTGGAAATAATGGAACAGGGATATCGTGCAATGGCAGGCAATATGGCGGCTAAAATGACGGGAAAGCAGATCGATCCGTATATGCTTCATTGGACGACACATATGAACATAGATTCATTTGTTCATCTGTTAACGCATGAAACCAATGAGCAAAGCGCCATGCAGCATATGCAGCGGATAATGGATTATCTGGTCAAAGGGTGGATGGAACTTATTCTGACACCTGTGCCCGATGAAAAATAGGAAGAAATGCCGTGCTTCGGTGCGGCATTTTACATAACGACAACATAACATTGTTATGTAAACAGGAGGAAAATGTATGTTTCTTGAAATCAGCAAAATCAAAAAGCATTTCGGAGAGGGCGAAAGCCGTGTGGAGGTGCTGAAAGACATTGACGCACAGATCGAAAAGGGTGAAATATGCGTACTGCTTGGCCCGTCAGGTTCGGGTAAGTCCACGCTGCTCAACATTATCGGCGGAATTGACAATGCTGACAGCGGCTATATCCAGATCAACGGCGAAAAGACCGAGGACATGAACGAAAAGGCTCTTACTCTTTACCGCAGAAAGCATCTGGGATATATTTTTCAGATGTATAACCTCATACCTAACCTTAATGTCAAGGAAAACGTTGAAGTCGGAGCATATCTCAGCGATAATCCGCTGAATGTTGACGATCTTCTGAAAACACTCGGTCTTTACGAGCACAGACACAAGCTCCCCAATCAGCTTTCCGGCGGACAGCAGCAGAGAACAGCGATCGGAAGAGCTATCGTAAAAAATCCCGATATTCTTCTCTGTGATGAACCGACAGGCGCTTTGGATTACAACACCTCCAAGGAGATACTGAAGCTTATCGAGGATATCAATCAGAAATACGGCAACACAGTTGTAATGGTAACTCATAATGACGCTATCAAGAATATGGCTGACAGAGTTATCAAGTTGCGTGACGGTGTAATACGCAAGAATTACAAAAATGAAACAAAGACACCTGCCGCAGAACTGGAATGGTAAGGAGGAGATAAAATGAAGAATCCTCTTAACAAAAGAATTTTAAGGGAGATAAAGGGCGAATTCGGAAAGTACGTCGTCATCTTCCTGTTTATGACCGCGCTCATCGGGATCGTTTCAGGCTTTCTGGTTGCAGATCAAAGCCTTACCGTTTCTTACAACCAAAGCTTTGAAAAGTACAATGTTGAGGACGGAAATTTTGAGCTTGCACAAAAGGCAGACGCTGATACCATAAAGTCCATTGAAGAAGAAAATGTAACGCTTTATGAGAACTTCTATGTGGAAAACAGCACAGACGACTTTGAAAGCACTCTGCGTATTTATGCCGACAGAAAAGAAGTCGATAAAGTTTGCCTGCTGGACGGCGATATTCCGGCTGCGGATTCAGAGATCGCGCTCGACCGTCTTTACGCGAAAAATAACGACCTCTCGATAGGCGACACTATCAGCGTTGCAGGCAAGGAGCTGAAAATCGTTGGTATCGTTGCTCTGTCCGACTACTCCGCACTTTATCAGAACAACACGGATTTCATGTTTGACAGCATTAAATTCGGTGTCGGAATCATGACCGATGGCGGATTCGAGTCAATGGGAGACTCTCATCTTCATTACAACTACTCATGGAAATATGACACTCCCCCTTCTGATCCGCAAGGCAAGGAAGCAAAGGATATGGCTGAGGACTTCATGACTGCTTTGTCAACAAAGGCAGTACTGACCGGCTTTATTCCGCGCTGTTACTCCAATGCAATAAACTTTGCAGGCAACGATATGGGCGGCGACAGAACAATGATCCTTACTATGATGTATGTGCTCATCGTTATCATTGCCTTTGTATTTGCTATTACCACAAGCAATACTATCACAAAGGAATCAAATGTTATAGGTACGCTCAGAGCATCAGGTTACACAAAGGCTGAACTAATACGCCACTATATGGCTTCACCTTTGATAGTTCTGTTTATTGCGGCTATCGTAGGTAATATACTCGGCTATACCATTTTCAAAAAGCTCATGGCTGACCTCTACCTCGGCAGCTACAGCCTTACTACATACAAGACCTTATGGAACGCAACGGCATTTCTGGAGACTACCTTAGTTCCTATCATTATCATGATGCTGATAAACTTTGTAATGCTTGCAAGAATGCTCAGCCTTTCACCGCTGAAATTCATCCGCCGCGACCTTAAACGCCACCAGAAGAAAAAGGCATTCCAGCTTAATACAAAAATCAATATCATGACACGTTTTAAGCTGAGGGTCATTTTCCAGAATATCCCCAACTATATCACGATATTCGTCGGCATAGTGTTCGCGGGATTCATACTCGTTTTCGGAACAATGTTCACTCCGCTTCTTGACTACGTTGAAGATGAGACTATCAACAATATGATAACATCGCACCAGTATGTGTTGAAAATGCCTGCTGAAACTGAAACAGAGGACGCGGAAAAATACTGTGTCGGTTCTCTGAAAACCACCGGCAGTGACTTCGTTGAAGATATCTCTGTATACGGCATTTCGGAAAACAGCCGATACATAGACGAGGACATCAGCGGCGAAACCGTGTATATTTCCAGCGCATACGCTGACAAGTACAGTCTGAAAAAGGGCGATGAATTCACACTGAAGGAAGAATTCGGCGACAAAAAGTATAAATTCCACATAGACGGCATTTATGAAAATCCCACAACTCTCACAGTATTTTTAAGCCGCGAACGATTCAACAGTATGTTTGATAAGAACGCTGACTATTACAGCGGTTACTTCTCCGATGAGGGGATCACAGATATTGACGACAACCTTATTGCCGCTGAAGTAACAAAAACGGATTACACCAAATCCTCCAGACAGCTCAAACAGTCAATGGGAAATATGATGAGCATATTCTGGGTACTCGGAGTAGCGGTATTCATGCTCGTTATCTACCTTCTTGCCAAGATAATTATCGAAAAGAATTCACAGTCGATTTCCATTGCAAAAATACTCGGCTATGAAAAGAAGGAGATCAACCGCATTTATATCCACACCACCACTCTTGTCACGATACTTTCGCTGATTGTGGTACTGCCTCTCATAAACGTTCTCCTTGATAAGATATGGCACATAATGATGATGCAGTTCACAGGTTGGATACCTTGCGTCGTACAGTGGACTGTTTACCTCAAAGTTGTAGTTATCGGTATTGTAACTTACGCAGTCGTTGCAGCTTTGCTCATGCACAAGACCAATAGGATACCGCTCGGAGATGCACTTAAAAACGTGGAATAACTCCCCTGCTGATAATACTGAAAATCCGGCTTAATGCCGGATTTTTAGGGAGTGTTGACACTAAGATAATATGCAGATTTTCGAGCATAAATTTTACGTAGACAAGGCAAAAAGTCGCAGGCAGGCTGTCGCCTGTCAAGACTTTTTAACGCAGGATGCGTGAAATTTTGCTGAAAAGATGCGTTGTTAGGCTTAGTGTCAACACGACCTAGTTTATGACTGAAAGGCTTTTTTCAAGCAGTTCCGCCTGACGTTTTATACGCGCTCCTGCAAGTTTTCTCAGATGTGGCGGGCCGAGTATCTCGATAACAGGGCCGAAACTCAGCAAGCGTATCAGCAGCTCGGTCTCGTCCTGCTCATCGTACCACAATTCAACCATATACTGACCGGTTTCAAGGTTGCGGACGGTATGCTTTTCGTATGATGCAAATTCCATCATGAACCGCTCAACGCCGTTGCGCTCAGTTGTTACTTTTATGACCGCGGGAGAGCTGCATTTTCTGGACGAAAAGTACTTTTCCATAGATACAGGCGTTCTGAAAACCCGTCCCGTATCAACTATCTTGGTTATGCGTCCGATATTGATTATGCCGCTGTCGTTTATCCTGTCATGCCGCAAATGAAAGCAGTATGCGCGGAATTTGTCGTTCTTCGGCGAATACTCCATTTTAAGCAGCACGAACTTTCCGCTCATTCGCTTTCCGTGACCCGATACAAATTCTATCCATACAATTTTTCTTCCTTTCACGGCTTCGAGCGCTCTGCGGAAAATCCTTATGTAATCCTCGCTTAAAAAATTGTCACTGTCGGAAAATCTGTCCGTAAATCTGAACTGCTCATTCCTGTAAAGGGGCGGAATATCAGCAAGTCTGCCGCTAAGCTCCGCAAGAGAGTTTTCGTCTATAAACAGCCTTATCTTCGGGTCGGAGAGTTTTGCCTTCAGCCACATTTTCTGGAGTTTCGTAAGCACCTTAACGGGTGCTTTTTTCGTTATCCGCTTTAGTCTGCCGTCACTCATTCGACTGAAAAGTCCCCAGTCCGACTCGCTCGGTATAAGTTTCTGCGGCAAAAATAAAACCGAATCACGGAATCCGCCGCGCTGGACTTCATCGTTAACGGCTTTCTCATCGGTAACTTCGCTTTCAAGCAACTTTGCCGCGATTCGGAAATATGCACCGTATATTTCACTGAACAGGTTCATCTTCATCACCGCCATACATTCTATTCATTCTCTGTATATCTCCATAAAAACGCCGTCTCACAGCCTCTGAACCGCCCTCGATACTGACGATCCTTCCGATAAATGTCTTTGCCCAGTGCATTAGCTCATTCGGATCAAAAACGTCAGCAGTCAGAGTATAGAGATCCTCCCCCACTCTTGCAATGGTACAGCAACGCTTTTCGCGCTCCAGACGGTCAATGATATACGGCTCTTTCTCCTCGTCAACGAAAAAAGTGATCTTCATTGGAGTAACTGTTCCTGTTTCTTTTCTTCCGCCAAACGAAACTCCGAAGCAGTGAGACATATTACGCTCAAACTTTACTTTCAGCGCGTCATACTCCTGACAAATACTGCCCGCTTTTACCGATTTCATATAATCAAGGCGGTATGCCGAAAATCTGCGCAGAGACGGGATATACCCTGCAAGATAACGCCTGCCTGTTTGTACAGACACGAGTATCTGAAAGGGAACGACCTGCATTTCCGTTCCGAGTTCATCAGCCTCTCTTAGCTTCTTAGCCGAAAAATTACGGAATGAGACATATCTTTTTTCGTCAATGGCTTTCAGTATCTCAGGAATAAGTATGTCCTCGAGCGTGTGGATAATATAGTTGTGCTTTATGAAAAACAGGTCGTTTTTCAGCCCGAGCATTCTAAGTATGCTGTTGCCCACAATGCCGAAATACTGAGTTTCCGAGAAAAATTTCAGGGCATCGTCAAGTCCTTTGCAGCTTTTGAGATAATCCTCCGCTCTGTCCTCTGATAGTGTATAATAGAGCGTTTTGCCGCGCTTTTCGGCAAAAATTATCCCCTCATCAACGTATTCTTTAAGCTTGTTGCGAACTGTCTGCTCCTCAAAAAGCTGACCGTAATCAGCGTTAAGAGAATCAACAAGCTCTTTCAGCGTGCGGCTCTGACCGTCCTGCAAAATATCAGTCAGGAGAAAGTGCAGCCGTATATCATTATCGGTAAAGCTTTTAGAATAATAGGCGTTATACAGCGGATTTTCGGGAATGTGTCCGCTATCGACCGATATTGAAACGCTTCTTCCGCGCACCGAATCGTCATAGCGCATATAGTCGCCCATCCAGCTTTCAACGCGGCGCTTTTCGTCGCCGTAGGTACGGATACTCTTACGGTCAAAGTCGCTACGAACCTTACAGCCGTATATGAAAAAATCGCGGACATAGTCACGGGTCTTATCAAAATTTTTGATAAGTTCTGAAAATCCTGCCATAATTTTACACCACCTTACATTTATATATTAGCAGAAAACAGTTTCATTTGCAATACGCTCACGAGTGTGTGCAGAAAAATTTATATGATTATTTCCATTTCCTGTGGTATACTGAGATCAAGCTAAAGGAAAGAAGTGAAGAAAATGTTCGTACACTATGACAAGAGCGAAAACATGAGACCAATTAAGATATGGCAGACAGACCTTGAAGCTGTCGGAGAAAAATGCATTGAACAGGCAGAGCACCTTGCAAAGCTCCCGTTTACATATAAATGGGCTGCGCTTATGCCTGATACTCACGCCGGAAAAGGAATGCCTATAGGCGGAGTTATCGCCTGCGAAAATGTCGTTATCCCTAATGCGGTAGGAGTAGATATCGGCTGCGGAATGGCTTACGTTCAGACTAACATTCCTGTATCACTTCTTAGAGAAACTATCACGGGAAGCGGAAATCTGGTTCAGACTATCTGCGGAGATATCCTGCGAAATATCCCTACTGGGTTCGCTCATTACAAAACGCCTCAGCCATCGGAAGTGCTCGACCGCGCGAAGTGCGAGATGAGCCGCTACGAGGCTGATAAGGAGCTTATTCCACAAATTGACGAGGGCTACTATCAGGCAGGAACTCTCGGCGGAGGAAATCACTTCATCGAGATACAGCAGGATGATGATGGTATGTGCGGTATTATGCTGCATTCGGGCAGCCGACATTTTGGCAACATCGTCGGACAGTACTTCAACAAAATTGCCCATGAGCTGAACGACAAGTGGTTTTCACAAGTTCCGACCGAGTGGAATCTTCCTTTTCTTCCCGTCGATACCGATGAGGGAAAAAGATACCTTACATGGATGCAGTTATGCATGGATTTCGCTTACGAAAACCGCGCTGTCATGCTTGGCAAGGTCAAGGAGGTGTTCACAAAGCATATTTTCAAGCACACAGGTATAACGCCTGAATTTTCCAACGAAATAAACTGTCACCACAACTATGCGGCGCTTGAAAATCACTTTGGCAAAAACGTGTGGGTACACCGCAAGGGAGCTATCCGCGCCCGTGAAGGCGATATGGGCATAATCCCCGGAGCTATGGGCAGTTACAGCTATATCGTCCGCGGAAAAGGCTGCGCAGACAGCTTTATGTCCTCCTCGCACGGCGCAGGAAGGGCCTATTCGCGAACGGCTGCAATGGATAAGTTTTCAGTCGAATCAGTAATGGTCGATCTGAAACAGCAAAATGTAGTTCTCGCCAAGAATAAAAAGTCGGACGTTGCCGAGGAGTCGCGCTTTGCGTACAAGGACATAAACGATGTCATGGCAAATCAGCAAGACCTGACCGAGCCTGTAAAAAGGCTGTTCACGGTCGGAGTCGTAAAGGGCTGAAAATTCGCCATTTCACCGCTCAGAGCAATTCCGTCAGCTTATTAAAAACGGGAACAGATCTCGATTTAAGGCACAACCAGCAAACTTTACATGAAAAATGCTACAATTCAGCGGAAAATAAAGTATCTCGATACCGATTCGTTATCGACTCAGTACCGAACTTACGCAGCGCTGCGCCATGTATAGTGCCTTGTTAAGACGCATTCAGCAAAAGTTTACACGTTCGGATCAAGTGCATCTGCGTCTTGGATCCGGCTGCCGACTAAATCTGCGGTCGGACAACATAAAGAACCTGTTATGTCGCAGGTTCTACAGCAGTACAATAAAAACCATAAGATCAGTTCAGTATTTTATTGTATGCTATAAGTCAGGTACAGCAATAAGAATGAATGGTTTTTTGCAGGTTCAAATCCTGCTCCGTGGAACTCTACGGTAAAAACTGACTTGGAAGGAGAATTATCATGCTTAACTTTTTGAATCAGGAATCAAATATCACCTACACTGAAAACGGCGGTACTGCTTACCGTTCGTCTGAATCCTACTGTCTTGATATGTTTTTCAAAGCCGGAGCTATGAGAAATTCCTCCGCAAAAGACATAACTGACACAGTAAACCGTGCTTATGCAGAAGATCCCGACAAGACTATGAAGATAATCTTCTTTGCGCGCGATGCAAGAGGCGGTCTCGGTGAAAGGCGTTTCTTCCGCATTGCTGTTACAGCTCTTGCGAAAACTGCTCCGGAATCAGTAGAAAAGAATATTCATCTTTTTGCTGAGTATGGTCGTTTTGACGATTTATGCGTGCTCCTCTGCACCCCTCTCGAGAGCGTGGCTGTAGAAGTCATAAAAAAGCAACTTGACAAGGACATTGCGGCAATGAACGCAAATGCCCCCGTCTCACTGCTCGCGAAATGGCTGCCGTCTGTGAATACTTCCTCCCAAAAGACACGCAACAGCGGCAGACATATCGCTAACCTGCTCGGCATGAATCAGCGCACCTACAGAAAAACTCTGTCGGCGCTTCGCAGATACAGTGATATTCTGGAGAACCGGCTTCGCGAGCGCGACTACACTTTCAACTACGAGCAGCAGCCTTCCTGCGCAATGTTCAAGTACCGCGGCGCGTTTATCCGCAACGACGGCGAACGCTACACCGATTATCTGAACAAGGTTCACAGCGGTAAAGCTAAAATGAACGCTGACAAGCTGTTCCCCTACGATATTGTTCGTGCAGCCTTGAACACAAATATTTCCACAGAGCAGAAACTTGCACTCGACGCTGCGTGGAAGTCGCTGCCTGACCTTAACGCCGCAAAACGCGAGAACGCCATTGCGGTAGTTGACGGCTCAGGCTCTATGACCTGCGGCTGCGGAGGTATCCGTCCGATAGATGCTGCTCTGTCGCTTGGAATATACTTTGCAGAGCACAATACAGGTGCATTCGCCAACCACTTCATCACCTTCTCTGAGTCACCACGTCTCGTTCAAATCAAAGGCAAAGATATTGTAAGCAAAGTAAATTATTGCAGCACATTCAACGAGGTTGCTGATACTAATCTGGAAGCCGTTTTCAGACTGATACTCGATACTGCCGTAAGGCATAAAGTCCCCGAAAGCGAACTTCCTTCAAAACTCTACATAATCTCCGATATGCAGTTCAATTACTGCATTATCGGCGGCAATGACGAGCCTATGTTCCGCGAAATGCGAAAGCTTTACAAAAAACACGGTTACAAGCTTCCGGACATCATTTTCTGGAACGTCAACAGTCGTTGTGACTCGATACCCGTGAACCGCTCCGAAACAGGCGCGGCGCTTGTATCAGGTTACTCCCCTGCTGTATTTGATATGGTCATCGGCGGCGACATATCTCCCGAAAAGATAATGAACGAGATACTCTCCTCGGAAAGATATGCTGCAATATCTGCGGCATAAGAAACTTTCCCACAAATTGTTGATACTCTCCCAATAAACCTAACGATTCATGAGACCCGTGCAGGGTAAATATGATCCTGCACGGGTCGATTGTTAATATCTGTAAAATATTGTTTTATTGTACATTAAAACGTTAACCGCAACTCAATCGCAGTTGATTTCCTTAATAAGATATGATATAATAATTTTAATCAAAAATGAAAGGAAATTAAAGCGGTGAGAGAATATTTCAATTTAATGGAGTATACAGAAGAATTTATAAATAAAATCATCGATTATAGAATGCACATGGATAAAGAATTAAATAGATATTTATCATATGAGGAAATTGCTGAACGTGAAAATTGCAGTGCTGATGAGGTGAAAAAAATACTTACTGCAACAGCAATTGTCTGGATCCATTAATGAAGTGTTATACTGAAAGAGCAGTCGACAAACACCCCAAAATCTGGTAGAATATAAATAATACAACCGGAAAGGGAAAACGACTATGAAGTACAGTAAAGAATTCAAAGAAGAAGCATTAAAG
>ENA-OUOY01001239-OUOY01001239.1-human-gut-metagenome-genome-assembly--contig:-NODE-1239-length-15335-cov-10.338743_pt1 | contig 15335 bp, 18 predicted proteins | sample MGYA00237937_ERZ548767 | MGnify/ENA primary metagenome ERZ548767 (study PRJEB26490, sample SAMN05356887) | human gut metagenome | biome: terrestrial biome; feature: human-associated habitat... | reverse complement strand
AAAAAATAGTATTTGAATATTTTTCAAATACTACTATTTTTTGGTACCGATGGTGGGACTCGAACCCACATGGTTTCCCGCCAGATTTTGAGTCTGGTGCGTCTGCCAATTCCGCCACATCGGCTTATTGTTTTTTTGTTTTTTAAGACTTTCTTAATATATCATATTTTTATTTTTTTGTCTAGTACTATAATGTATTTTCTCTTGACTATTTGGAAAATTTAATGTAGAATATATAATATTTTAATAAAAGAAAAGAGGAATTATAGTATATGATATGTTCACAATGTAAAAAACGCACTGCAGTTGTATTTATAAACAAAATTGAAAATGGCGTTTCTTCAATGGAAGGCTTATGTAAAGAGTGTGCAAAAAAACGTGGATTAGATGTTCCTGAGACTAATACAAATCAGTCTACTTCTAATCAAACGAATAATAATATAGATATGAATAATATGTCAAAACAGTTAGAGTCTTTGTTTAAGGATTTATCTTCTAATTTAAAATTGGAAAATCTTGAAAATATGGATTTTGAAAATTTTGAATCTGATGGTGATGAAGATGTTGATGATGAAAATGCTCCAGAGGGTATTTCTATGGGAATTCCTATTGGATCTATCTTTGCTAATTTTGTTCCTAAAAAACAAAAAGATGAGGAAGAAACTAATGGTGGTAGACAAAAGGTTAAAGTTGAATCAAAGAAAGCTAAGAAAAAGAAAAAATATCTTGATACTTTTGGAACAAATCTAACTCAAAAAGCTAAAAATAATGAACTTGATATGGTTATTGGTCGTGATAAGGAAATTCAAAGAGTTATACAAATCTTAAATAGACGTACTAAAAATAATCCTTGTTTGATTGGTGAACCAGGTGTTGGTAAAACAGCAATTGCTCAAGGTTTGGCTATAAAAATTGCTAATAATAATGTTCCAGCAAAACTTTTAAATAAAGAAGTTTATTTATTAGATATGACATCTGTTATAGCTGGTACTCAATTTAGAGGACAATTTGAATCCCGTATGAAAGGTATTATTGATGAATGTAAAGAATTCAAGAATATTATTCTTGTAATAGATGAAATTCACAATATAATTGGAGCAGGAGATGGAGAACATTCTATGAATGCTGCTAATATTTTAAAACCATCACTTGCAAATGGAGAAATTCAATTAATAGGTACTACTACTTTAAGAGAATATAGAAAATATATAGAGAAAGATACTGCATTAGAAAGAAGATTCCAACAAGTTTTAGTTGAAGAACCTAATATCGATGATACAATTTCAATTTTAACAGGAATAAAGAAATATTATGAAGAATATCACAAAGTAAAAATTTCAAATGATGTTATAAAACAAGCAGTTATAATGTCTGAAAAATACATTCATGATAGATTTTTGCCAGATAAAGCAATTGATATTTTAGATGAGGCTTGTTCTAGAATTAATCTTGAAAATAAAGAATTGTTTAAACTTGAAATGTTAAAACAAGAACTTGCTGATGTTCAAGCACAAAAAGAAGATGCTGCACAAGCAGATTCAACAGAAGATTATCAAAAAGCAGCAGATTTAAAAACTAAAGAATGTAGATTAATTGAAGAAATTGACCATTTAAATAGTACAATAAAATTAAAATCTTTAACAGTTCAAGATATAGCACAAGTTATTGAAAATTGGACTAAGATTCCAGTTAAAAAAATTACAGAAGCAGAAACACAAAAATTATTAAATCTTGAAACAAATCTTCATAAAAGAGTTATTGGTCAAGATAAAGCAGTATGTGCAGTTTCTAGAGCAATAAGAAGAAATCGTGCAGGACTTCAAAGTACAAAACGTCCACCATCATTCATATTTGTTGGACCAACAGGTGTTGGAAAAACAGAACTTGCAAAAAGCTTAGCATATGAAATGTTTGGATCAGAAGACTCAATAATAAGAGTAGATATGTCTGAATATATGGAAAGCCACTCAACAGCAAAACTTATTGGTGCACCTCCAGGATATGTTGGATATGATGATGCAGGTCAACTTACTGAAAAAGTAAAAAGAAAACCATATTCTATTATATTATTTGATGAAATTGAAAAAGCACACCCTGATGTATTTAACATTTTATTACAAGTATTAGATGACGGAAAACTTACAGATTCACAAGGAAATGTTGTTAGTTTCCAAAATACAATTATAATTATGACATCAAATGCAGGTTCAAATGTTAATACAAATTCAATTGGTTTTGATAAAAAAACAGTTGATAATAATAAAATAGAAGAAAATCTAAAACAAGTTTTTAGACCTGAATTTTTAAATAGAATAGATGAAATTATAGTATTTGATTCATTAACAAAACCTGAATTATTACAAATTGTGGAATTAATGTTAAAAGATACAGTAAAAGCTTTAGCAGACAAAAATATTTCTTTAAATGTTTCAGAAAATGCAAAAGATTTTATATTAGAAAAAGGAACTAATTTGAAATATGGTGCAAGACCTTTGAGAAGGGCTATTCAAAGATATGTTGAAGATGAAATTTCTGAAATGATTTTAAAAGGTGATGTCCATGATGGGCAAACTATTAATGTTGACATAGAAAATAATGAATTAAAATTTAATATTGAATAATTAAAAGTTCTCTGCATTTTTGCAGAGACTTTTTAATGAAAAAAGGAAGGAAAATAAAATGGTAGATTATATAACAATAATAGGTGGAGGATTAGCTGGAAGTGAAGCTGCATATCAAATAGCAAAAAGAGGAATAAAGGTAAAATTGTATGAGATGAAGCCTGATAAATTTACAGAAGCACATAGTAATAAAAACTTGGCTGAGATAGTATGTAGTAACTCGTTCAAATCTAATTTACATACAAATGCATGTGGTTTGTTAAAAGAAGAATTAAGAAAACTAGACTCATTGCTAATAAGAATAGCAGATGAAACACAAATACCAGCAGGACAAGCATTAGCAGTAGATAGAGAATTGTTTTCACAAAAAGTAACAGAAGAATTAGAAAAAAATCCATTAATAGAAATAATTCATCAAGAAGTAACAGAAATAGAAAAAATTGCAGAAAAAGGAATTGTAATAATTGCAACAGGACCATTAACATCAGAAGGATTATCAAAAGAAATCTCTAAAATAACTGGAGAAGATAAATTACATTTTTATGATGCAGCTGCACCAATTGTTACAAAAGAAAGCATCGATTTTAATATTGCTTTTTTTGGTAATAGATATGAACAAGAAAAAGGAAAAGATGAAACAATAGATGATTGGAAAGAAAGATTACACAAACAAGAAGCAAGTTATATAAATTTACCAATGAATAAAGATGAATATGAAAAATTTGTAGAAGAATTAATAAATGCTGAAGTTATAACATTACATGAATTTGAAAAAAGAGAGATATTTGAAGGTTGTATGCCGGTAGAAGTAATGGCAAAAAGGGGAAAAGATACATTAAGATATGGACCATTAAAACCAGTTGGATTTGATGACCCAAGAACAGGAAAAAGACCATATGCAGTAATTCAACTAAGACAAGATAATGAATTAGGAACAATTTATAATATAGTTGGATTTCAAACAAATTTAAAATATGGAGAACAAAAAAGAATATTTGGAATGATTCCTGGACTACAAAATGCTGAATTTGTAAAATATGGAGTTATGCATAGAAATACATATATAAATTCAACGAAATTATTAGATAACACATATAACTTCAAAGATAATAAAAATATTTATTTTGCAGGACAAATTACTGGTGTTGAAGGTTATGTTGAATCAATTTCATCAGGAATGGTGTCAGCATTAAATGCAGTTGCACAAATAAAAAATGAAAGCAGAATTGAATTTTCAAATTTAACAATGATAGGAGCATTGGCAAAATATATTTCAACAGCAAATGACAAATTTCAACCAATGAATGCAAATTTTGGAATTATTCCAGAACTTCCAAAGAGAATAAAAGACAAAAAAATAAAGTATGGAATGTTGGCAGATAGGGCGATTGAAAATTTAAAAATATATTAAACAAAAAATGATAAAATATTAAAAAAATTGACAAAAAACTCTTGCAAGAAATAAAGTGATATGATAGAATAACAACTGAATAAAATTCGGAAATAACAAAAGAAAGGAACATATTAAGAAGCAATCAACTTAATATAACAGGTTAAAAATAATGGAAGAATTAATTAATGAATTAGATATATTTGTTAATGAAAAAGCAATTTTAAGTGCTCAAATAAAAGATATAGAAAACAAAAGAAATGAATTAGCAAAAGAAAGAAATACAAAAAAAGCACAAAATAAAATAAAAAATGATGAAGAAGTTTGGTCTGAAGTAAATTGCTTAGGAAAACAAATATCAGATTTAGGAAACCAAAGTCAATGGTTTCAAAATCAAATAAATTCTAAACTATTAAATGTAAGAGAACAATCATTTGTAGAAATAGATAATTTGATTGCTGAGAGTGTAAGAAAAAGTAGAATTATTAGTGAACAAATAGAAGAAAATAGAGATAATTTAGAACCAGAAGAAATTTATGAATTAACAGAATCAATAAATGAGATTGGACAAGAAATGGCTAGAATTATGTTTGCAAAAAGATTAATAAAACATAATCAAATTATTGATGTAATTAATCTATTTTCAGCTACAGAAACAGAAGAAAGCCAAGAACAAGATGAACAAATAGATGAAATACTAGAAAGTCAAAAAATAGAAAATACAAATGAAAATGAGCAAGTTCAATTAATAAATGAAGAACTAAAACCTATTGAAGAAATTGCCGTTGATCCAACATTAACAGATTATTATAATAATATAAATGAAATAACTAAAAATTTAGAAAAAGAAATAATTACTTTAGAAGAAACTGAAGAAAATCAATTAGTTAATACAAATACAGAAGAACCAACAACGATAAAGAATATTGTTGTAAAAGTAGAAAATGGTGAATTAATATATAAAGCAGAATTAAGTAATGAAACAACAATAAAAATATATCCTATTAAAGAAAAAATATTAGAAAAAGAAAAATTTGAAAGAGAAACATGGAAAAGAGAGTTAATAGAATATTCAGCAAAGAACTATAGAAACTTAAGAAATATAGCAATAAAGAAAATGGATCCAATTGTTTGTGAAATTTTAGATAGATATGCAGTACAATATGATATGGATTCTCAAAATTTAGTATATAACTATGTAATGTCATTTTCATCAATAGATGATTACGATTCAGATATATTACCAGCTATAACATATAATTTATCATATATAAATGAAGCAAAAATAAGTAAAAAAGAAATAAAAATTTTACAAAAAATAGTAAAAAATTCAACACAAAATGCATTAGTAGATATAATTGGAAATGTAACACTATCAGAAAAAATAAAATGTTTTATGAAGAAAATATTTAATATAAGTAGTGCAAATATATTACCAGAAGGAAATAAAGAATAATTAATAAATTTAATATAAAAAACATTGACATAATAGGAAAAAAATGATAAAATATTAACCGCAATACGAATTATTTTTAATAATTTGTTTGCGGTTAATTTAATTTTTAAAATTAAGTAAAATTAGGGAAAGAGGTGAAATTTAAGTGCCAACAATTAATCAATTAGTAAGAAAAGGAAGAAAATCAACAAAGGCAAAATCAACAGCACCAGCTTTACAACATGGATGGAATTCAAAAAACAAAACATTAACAAACAATAAAGCACCACAAAAAAGAGGTGTATGTACAGTTGTAAAAACAGTAACACCAAAGAAGCCAAACTCAGCTTTAAGAAAAGTTGCCAGAGTTAGACTTTCAAATGGTTATGAAGTAACATCATATATCCCAGGAATAGGACATAACTTACAAGAACATAGTGTTGTTCTAATCAGAGGAGGAAGAGTAAAAGACCTTCCAGGTGTTAGATACCATATTATCAGAGGAACATTAGATACTGCAGGTGTAAAAGACAGAATGCAAGGACGTTCAAAATATGGAGCAAAACGCCCAAAAAAATAAATCGATAAAGGATTTATTTTATAGTGCATGCACATCTTACTAAATTAAGGTACTTAAATTTAGAATAGATAATGTAGCACTAAACGGAAAATCAATAGATTTTCAGAGTAACTTAGATATCTTATAGATATCATCAATAAGAGAGCAAATCTCAGAAAGAAAAGGAGTGAAGAATAGTGCCAAGAAGAGGATTTATAGCAAAAAGAGATGTATTACCAGATCCAATATACAATAGCAAAGTTGTTACAAAATTAATTAACAACATAATGTTAGATGGTAAAAAATCAGTTGCTCAAGGAATAGTTTATGATGCTTTTGATATAATAAAAGAAAAAGAAGGAAAAAATCCATTAGAAGTATTTGAAGCAGCATTAGAAAACATCATGCCAGTTCTTGAAGTAAAAGCAAGAAGAGTTGGTGGAGCAACATACCAAGTACCATTAGAAATTAGACCTGAAAGAAGACAAACATTAGGTTTAAGATGGTTAGTAACATATGCTAGAACAAGACATGAAAAAACAATGGCTGAGAAATTAGCTGGTGAAATCATGGACGCTGTTAATGGAAACGGTGGAGCATTTAAGAAGAAAGAAGATACACATAGAATGGCAGAAGCTAATAAAGCATTTGCACATTATAAATGGTAAAATTTAGATTGAGAAAAAAAGTGTAACAATTATTTCAATCATAAAATGAAAAAAAGGAGGGAATAATTACATGGCAGGAAGAGCATACCCACTAGAAAGAACTAGAAATATAGGAATAATGGCTCATATTGATGCTGGTAAAACAACAACAACAGAGAGAATATTATTCTATACAGGGAAAACACATAAAATAGGAGAAGTTCACGAGGGTGCTGCAACAATGGACTGGATGGAACAAGAACAAGAAAGAGGTATAACAATAACATCTGCTGCAACAACATGTTTCTGGAAAAATAACAGAATCAATATAATTGATACTCCAGGTCACGTTGACTTTACAGTAGAAGTACAAAGATCTCTAAGAGTACTTGATGGTGCGGTTACAGTATTAGCAGCAAAAGGTGGAGTTCAACCACAAACAGAAACAGTTTGGAGACAAGCTGATAAATACCAAGTTCCAAGAATGGTATATGTAAATAAAATGGACATCGTTGGAGCAAACTTTATGCTTTGCGTTGACCAATTAAAAAATAGATTACATGCAAATCCAGTACCAGTTCAATTACCAATCGGAGCAGAAGATCACTTTAGAGGAATTGTTGATTTAATTAAAATGAGAGCATTCATCCATAAAGATGATTTAGGAAAAGAAATTGAAGAAACAGATATTCCAGAAGATATGTTAGAAGAAGCTAAAAAATGGAGAACTACAATGATTGAAGCTGCATGTGAACAAGATGAAGAATTAATGATGAATTATTTAGATGGAAAAGAACCATCTGAAGAAGAAATCAAAAAAGCATTAAGAAAAGGAACAATAGCAAATCAAATCGTTCCAGTAACATGTGGTTCTTCATATAAAAATAAAGGTGTACAAGAATTATTAAATGCAATAGTTGACTATATGCCATCTCCATTAGATATACCACATATCAAAGGAACAACATTAGATGGTGTTGAAACAGAAGCTAAGACATCTGATTCAGAACCATTTGCTGCATTAGCATTTAAAATTGCAACAGACCCATTCGTAGGAAAATTATGTTTCTTTAGAGTATATTCAGGAACATTAGAAACAGGATCTACAGTTTTAAATTCAAGCAAAGATAAAAAAGAAAGAATTGGAAGAATTCTACAAATGCACTCAAATCACAGAGAAGATATTGAAAAAGTATATGCTGGTGATATTGCTGCTGCAGTTGGATTAAAAGATGTTACAACAGGAAATACATTATGTGATCCTGAACATCCAATAATTCTAGAATCAATGGAATTCCCAGAACCAGTTATTGATATAGCTATTGAGCCAAAAGATAAAGCAGCTCAAGAAAAAATGGGAATAGCTTTAGCAAAATTAGCTGAAGAAGATCCAACATTCAAAGCTTATACAAACCAAGAAACAGGTCAAACAATCATCGCTGGTATGGGTGAATTACACTTAGATATCATTGTTGATAGATTAAAGAGAGAATTCCACGTAGAATGTAATGTAGGTAAACCACAAGTTGCTTACAAAGAAACAATAAGAAATAAAGTTAAAGTTCAAGGTAAATTTATCCGTCAATCTGGTGGTAAAGGACAATACGGAGATGTATGGTTTGAAATGGAACCATTAGAGCCAGGTAAAGGTGTTGAATTCGAAAGTAAAATTGTTGGTGGAGCAGTTCCAAAAGAATATATTAAACCAATTGAACAAGGTTTAAGAGAAGCTGCTGAAACAGGAATTTTAGCTGGATATCCAGTAATCGATTTCAAAGCATCATTAGTAGATGGATCATACCATGAAGTTGACTCTTCAGAAATGGCATTCAAAATAGCTGCATCAATGGCATTCAAAGAAGGATGTAAACAAGCTAAGTCAGTTCTATTAGAGCCAATAATGAAAGTAGAAATAACAGTTCCAGAAGAATACATGGGAGATGTTATTGGAGATGTAAACTCAAGACGTGGTAGAATGGAAGGAATGGAAGCAAATGATGGAATGCAAGAAATAAAAGCATTCATACCATTATCAGAAATGTTTGGTTATGCTACAGACTTACGTTCAAAAACACAAGGTAGAGGAACATACTCTATGGAACCATCTCATTATGAAGAAGTTCCAAAATCAGTATTAGAAGCAATCGTAGCTTCAAGAGCTAAGAAAGAAAACTAATACACTAAAATAAAGAAATATGTGAATTTTGTAAAAACGCTTGCATTTTAGGCTGAAATGTTATAAAATGCAAGTGCAAAATAAAATACGTTATTAAATTTAAAATATAGAGAGAAATCTCAAAAAAATAAGGAGGAATAAAAAATGGCAAAAGCAAAATTTGAAAGAACAAAGCCACACGTTAACATCGGTACTATCGGACACGTAGACCATGGAAAAACAACAACAACAGCTGCTATTACAAAATATTTATCATTAAAAGGTCAAGCTAAATTCGAAGCTTATGATCAAATCGATGGAGCACCAGAAGAAAAAGCAAGAGGAATCACAATTAATACAGCTCACGTTGAATATGAAACAGATACAAGACACTATGCTCACGTTGACTGCCCAGGACATGCTGACTATGTAAAAAACATGATCACAGGTGCTGCACAAATGGATGGTGCAATATTAGTTGTTTCTGCAGCTGATGGACCAATGCCACAAACAAGAGAACACATCTTATTAGCTAGACAAGTAGGTGTAAAATACATCGTTGTTTACTTAAATAAATGTGATATGGTTGACGATCCAGAATTATTAGAATTAGTTGAAATGGAAGTTAGAGACCTATTAACAGAATATGGTTTCCCAGGAGACGAAATTCCAGTTGTAAAAGGATCATCATTAAAAGTATTAGAGAGCACATCAACAGATCCTAACGATCCAGTTTATGCTCCAATGAAAGAATTAATGGATGCAGTTGATAGCTATATCCCAACACCACAAAGACCAATTGACCAACCATTCTTAATGCCAGTTGAAGACGTATTCACAATCACAGGACGTGGTACAGTTGCTACAGGTAGAGTAGAAAGAGGAGAAGTTAAAGTTTCTGATGAAGTTGAAATCATAGGATTATCACAAGAAAGAAAGAAAACAGTTGTAACAGGTGTTGAAATGTTCAGAAAATTATTAGACCAAGCTGAAGCTGGAGATAATATTGGAACATTATTAAGAGGTATTGATAGAAAAGACATCGAAAGAGGTCAAGTACTATGTAAACCAGGAACAATACATCCACATACAAAATTTACATCAGAAGTATATGTTCTAACAAAAGAAGAAGGTGGACGTCATACACCATTCTTCAACGGATACAGACCACAATTCTATTTCAGAACAACAGACGTAACAGGTGTTATTGAATTACCTGCTGGAACAGAAATGGTTATGCCAGGTGATAACGTATCAATGACAATTGAATTAATTACACCTATCGCTATCGAAAAAGGATTAAGATTCGCTATTCGTGAAGGTGGTAGAACAGTTGGTTCAGGTGTTGTTGCTGACATCATCGAATAATAAATACAGTAATAGCAAGGGTTACAGAGTTTTGTAACACCTTGCTATTTTCTTTTTTTCCCACTTATTTCCCACTTTAGTTTTTAAAAATTTTATTTAATTTATTAATATATTTATTTTTTGATTCAGGCAATACAGCAAGATACATTTCTGTCGATGAAATTTTTTTATGTCTTAATAATTTCATAATAGTATATAAATCTGTTCCATGTAGTAAAAGTATTACAGCAAAAGTATGTCTCAAATCATGAAATTTTCTATATTTAAAATTTTTTCTTTCATTAGATAATCTTAATAAAATTTTTCGCCATACTTTTTCAAGATCTTTTTTATCTATTTGATGGCCATTGGCTGTAAAAACATACTCTGATGTGTGTGGTAATCTTCTTAATAAATTATAAATAGAATTTGACATAGGTATAATATCAATACTACTTTCAGTTTTGGGAGTTCCATCTTTTGTCTTATATCCAGTTTTTATACCTTTATCATTAAATGTTGCAGTACGAGTAGTATTATTTTTTACATATATTTCTCTTTTTTCAAAATTTAAATGTACCCATTTAAGACCAATAATTTCTCCTTGACGCATTCCTGTACCAATTGCAAAATCAACAACATCTTTATATTTATTATCTTTAAATGCTTCTCTTAATATAGGAAGTTCATCTTCTCGAAAATAATCAAATGGAAGCATTTTTTTATCTATAATTTCATCTACATCAATATCCTTATCTTTAGGAATTTTAACTAATCCTTTTCCACAAGGATTTTTTAAAATATAACCACCTTTTTCACAATAAATAAAAAATTGATGTAGTAATTTATGGATATCCGTTATTTTTTCGGTAGATCTTTTTTTCTTAAAAAGAGTATTATAATAATCTTGTACTATAAGACTAGATATTTTTTTAATAGGGATATCTGAAAAGGCAAATGGTTCTATGTGATTTCTAAAATTACCTTCATATTTTTCTAATGTTGATTCTTTAATCTCATGTTTTTTTACAGTAAAAAGCCATTTGTGTAATAGAGTTTTTGCAGTTAGTTCTTTTGTTTGTGTTATACCTGATTCGGCTTCTTTTTTTCTCTCGTAATATTGATCTTCTGCATCTGATTTATTTTTTCCATAAAAGTCCTCATATTTTCCATTTATTTTTCTATGAATTCTAAAATATGGAACACCATTTTTGATGCAGTTAGTTTTTACTGCCATGAAAATACCTCCATTTTTCTTTAATTTATTTTATATAAACACTTGAAAAATGAAGGTTTTTTGTATATAATACAAAAAGTAATCACTTTTCAAAGTGGTTATGCTCTGGATAATGTGTGTCGTCTCGCAAATGAAACACATTATCCTTTTTTACATTTTAGTTATTTTTCCGCAATCTTGACAAACAATAACGGATTTGGTTTTACTTCCTTTTTTAGTAAGTATTGGAATTAGTAATGCAATTCCACAAGTGCAAAGTGCCAGCAAGATCCATATAATAGACATTATAATTCCTCTTTTCTTTTGTTTTTCTACAGCTTGAACTGTAACATTAGTGCTATTACAATATTTACATTTTAACATTTATTTCACATCCCTTCTTATTTAAAAGCACTATTATTTTCAGCTTTAATAACTCTTCCAAGTATTTTTAATTCTTTTGTTTTTTCAACTGGGTAATATGGATTCATTGCTTGTAATTCATATTCGTTATCTATTTTTGTAACTTTTCTTATCATTATAATATCATTATTAAGTATTAAACAAGTTTGACCTGACTCAAAGTCGAAGGTTTCTGTTATAATAGCAATATCTCCAATTCCCAATAGAGGTAACATAGAATTATCATTTATTTGTAATGCAAAAGTGTTTTGCGGTAAAGAGTCGGTTAGAGTAATTTCTTTTACAAATGATTTTTTTATTGAAGTTTCCAAATTTTCATTATATTCAGATATTAGTGGAATACTGAAATATTCTTTATTATTTAATGAAGATGAATTTTTTTCATCTATACACATTAGATAAGAAGGGGAAACCTTAAAAAGATTAGACAAAATTTGAATAGAAGTTCTTTTCATATTTTTTACTTCGCCTTTTTCATATTTTCTAATAGCAGCCTTTTGAACACCGATATATCTGCCTAATTCCTCTTGAGTAAGACCATTTGCAATTCTTAATTGTTTTATTCGTTCTCCCATATTCATATTATACACCTCCAAAGTGTCTTTATATTATCATATATTTGCAAATTTTACAAGTATTTTTAAAAAAGTGTCTTAAAAATTTAAAAAATTTTCAAAAAACTATTGACAATAAAAAACAAATATTATATTATGTGAGTGTCTTAAAAAGATACAGGAAAGGAGGGGCAAAAATGGATATAAATAAACTAAAGTCAAAAATGGCCTTGTATGGCGACAATGGAGGAGATTTAGCAACGTATTTACAAATTTCAAGAACTACATTATCTTCAAAAATGAATGAAACAAACGGCTCTGAATTTACACAAAATGAAATTCTAAAGATAAAAGAAAAATATTCATTAACAAGTGAAGAAGTAGATCAATTTTTTTTTAATTCAAAAGTGTCTTAAAAAGATACAAGAAAGGAGAAAAATGGAAAAGATAAAAAAAGCGAGACGACACACAAATAAGGAGGAAATAAAATGGAGGAATGGATTAGTTTAACGGAATATATGAAACGATTTCATATAGGATACAAAGAAGTAAAAAAAATGATAGACAACAATGAACTTGAATATAAACAATCAGATGGTGGCCATTTTAGAATAAAAATTGGCGGTAATACAGTAAGCCGAGAACTATACGAAAGTGAAAAAGAAAAAAGAATACAAGCAGAAACAAAACTCGAATTATTGAAAAAAGTTTTGATAGGAGGAAAATAAATATGAAAATTACAAATAGAAGAAAATTTATAACAAGAATATTAGATTTAATAGTTATATTATGCACAAGTATATTAACACCTGTAGCAATCAATTATGCAACTTTAAAAAGAGGACATCAAGAATTTGGAGGAGAATATTTAATTCCAATAATAGGATTTATAATTGTAATGATTATTGAAGCAGTATATGAGGAATGCAACAGGAGGTAAATATGAATATAAAACAATATGTCAAAAGTTTATTTATCATATATAGATATAACAACATGAGAACTACATTAAGAATTATGAAAAATAATTTACAGCTTTTGAAAGGAGGGAAATAATATGGGATATCAAAAAATTAAGGATCTTATTTCAGACATTGACGAATACCATAATGAAGCTGAATTAAGAGAAATACTACAAGAGATTTTATTCATTTGTGAAGAAAACTTAAAAAATGAACCATCTACCGACAGCCAAATCGAAAAATAGATGATTCACAAAATATTTATATAAATACTTCTTATGTAATTGTAACATAAAAAGTTAGAAAGGACAAGAAAAGATGAGTAATTTATATCAATTAACAAATAATTATGAAACTGTATTAAATATGCTATACGACGAAGATGCTGATGAAGAAATGATACTTGATACATTAGAAGCGATAGAAGGAGAAATTGAAGATAAAGCCGATAACTATGCAAAAATTATAAAAGAACTAGAGGCTAAACAAAATACTAGAAAAGAAGAAGCAAAAAGATTAACTGAAAGTGCAAAAGTATTTGAAAATAGAGTAAAGGCCTTAAAAAGCAACTTATTTAATTCAATGAAAGCAACAGGAAAAACAAAATTTGCAACTGATTTATTTAGTTTTAATATAGCAAAAAACGGTGGAAAACAAACTTTAACAATAGATGGAGAGGTACCTGAAGAATATACAAAAACAATTATTGAAAATGATACAGATAAAATTAGACAAGCACTAGAAAAAGGAGAAAAATTAACTTTTGCTCATTTTGAGCCAAGAGGAGAAAGTTTGAGAATTAAATAAAGGAGGAATATAAAGTGGAAGAAAAAACTGAAATAAAAATTGAAGAATTAATAAAATTGAGAACTGATAGTGAAAAATTAAAAATTATATTAGATTTAATATTAAATCATACAAGATTAGGATATAAAGATAAATTAACAATTGATGAAGATAATGATTTAATGACATATTTAAGTATAGTTGAAAGTCAAAAATACAAAAAGACACAAAATGATTTATTAAAAGAAAAAAAAGGAGATGAAAACTAATGGGAATACCAGTTTTAATTCTAGGAGAATCAGGTAGTGGAAAAAGTTGCAGCTTAAGAAATTTTGAGAAAGATGATGTTGCTATATATAACATAGCAGGAAAGCCACTCCCATTTAAGAAACACTTAAATAAAGCAGATAATGTTACATATTCACAAATAAAAAGCAATATGCAAAAGGGACTTTTTAAAACTTATGTAATAGATGATTCACAATATTTAATGGCATTTGAAATGTTTGATAGAGCCAAAGAAGTAGGTTACAACAAGTTTACAGACGTAGCATTGAATTTTAGAAGCCTTGTGGATTTTGTAATAAAAGGAACACCTGCAGATACAATAGTATATTTCTTACATCACACAGAAACAACAGACACAGGAAAAATAAAAGCAAAAACATCAGGGAAAATGCTAGATAATCAACTTACATTAGAAGGATTATTTTCAATAGTTTTACTTTGTAAAACTGATGGACAAGAACATTATTTTGAAACTCAAAGTGATGGATATAGTACATGTAAAAGCCCTATGGGAATGTTTGAATTAAAAATAGATAATGACTTAAAAATGGTAGATACAACAATAAGAGAATATTATGAACTTAATAAAAATGAAAATAAAGAAAAGGAGGAGAAAAAATAAAATGAATTATTATCAACTAATATTTAAACCTGATTTTAGAGCAAGAGATTTTTATGAAGGGCAAACTTATATATTTAAATCTGAATTAGAACTTGAAAGAGGCGATTATGTAGTAGCAATAACCAAATTTGGCTATTCGATAGCTGTTGTATATGAAAAAAATGACGTAGAGGCAAATTATAATTGCTACACAGAAGGAGTAGCAAAAATTGCTACTAAACTAGATGGAAATTATTATAAAGAAAAAGAAATGGAACAGGAACTAAAAGAAATTGAAAAAATATTAAATAAAAAAGCACAAGAGATGTCTAAAATAATGCAATATGAAGC
>ENA-OUOY01001238-OUOY01001238.1-human-gut-metagenome-genome-assembly--contig:-NODE-1238-length-15338-cov-7.113852_pt1 | contig 15338 bp, 10 predicted proteins | sample MGYA00237937_ERZ548767 | MGnify/ENA primary metagenome ERZ548767 (study PRJEB26490, sample SAMN05356887) | human gut metagenome | biome: terrestrial biome; feature: human-associated habitat; material... | reverse complement strand
TTGCCGAGGTGCGCGAATATCAGTATGGCGACGACGTGAGAGACATCGACTGGAATGTGACGGCTCGCTTCCATCGCCCTTTCGTCAAGGTCTTTGAAGAAGAGCGAGAGCTTACCGTGATGCTGATGGTGGATGTGAGCGGTTCGCTCGATTTCGGTACCATGCGCCAGATGAAGCGCGACCTGGCTACCGAGATAGCTGCAACCCTTGCCTTCAGTGCCATCCAGAACAACGACAAGATAGGTGTCATCTTCTTTTCCGACAGAATAGAGAAATATATCCCTCCCAAGAAGGGACGCAAGCATATCCTCTACATCATTCGTGAGATGCTCGACTTTCATCCCGGGAGTCAGCGTACCGATATCGGATGTGCCCTGGAATACTTCACGAGGGTGATGAAGCGCCATTGCACGGCTTTCGTCATCAGCGACTTCTACGATAGCAAGGACTATCAGCACCAGCTGCAGATAGCCAACCAGAAGCACGATGTGGTGGGAATCCAGGTGTATGATCCGCGTGCCAAGCAGCTGCCCGACGTGGGACTGCTCAAGGTGATGGATGCTGAGACGGGACACGAGATGTATATCGATACCAGTTCGAAGAAATTGAGAGTGGCTCACACCCAAAACTGGTTGCGACAGCAGGAGAATCTGCGACAGCTCTTTGCCAAGAGCAAGGTAGATTGGACTTCGGTAGCCACCAACGAGGACTTCTCGAAGGCGCTCCTGATGCTGTTCAAACAGAGAGGCTAAAGTAAGATAACATGAAAATAAAGAATATCATATTGACGATGGCGCTGATGGGTTGCTCTACGCTGGCTTTCGGTCAGACCGTGGAGCAGCGCATGGATTCCCTGCAGCTGCTTATCGGACAGCAGACCATCCTGCACCTCAAGGCTACAGCCCGGAAGGGTGCCAGAATTGTGCTGCCATCCTTCAAGCCTCAGGACCAGATAGTACCTGGTGTAGAGGTGGTGGAGCAGAGCAAGGGCGACACGATGCAGATGGGTGATGACCGCATCCAGGTGAGCCGCGACTATACGCTTACCTCTTTCGATGAGAAGGTGTATGTGGTTCCTGCACTCGATGTGAAGATCGACGGCAAGAGCTATCACGGAAATCCGTTGGCGCTGAAGGTGCTCACCGTACCGGTAGATACGGTGCATCCTAACCAGTTCTATCCGGCAAAGGGTGTACAGGATAATCCTTTCGAGTGGAGTGAGTGGAGCTTCGCCTTCTGGTTGAGCCTGCTGATGATTATCATCTGTGGCGCAATGATTTATCTCCGTAATCGTCTGAAGAAGAACAAGCCTATCATCGCCCGCATCCGCATCGTGAAGAGGGTGCCTGCCCATGAGAAGGCGCTGCGTGAAATCAATGACATCAAGCATCATCATACCAGCGCCAGCCAGGAGACTCAGAAAGAGTACTACACCCAGTTGACCAATACGCTGCGTGCCTATATCGTGAGCCGCTTCGGATTCAATGCGATGGAAATGACCAGTGGAGAAATCATCGAGCACCTGCGTGCTTCGGACGACCAGAAGATGATAGACGAGCTGAGAATGCTCTTCTCCACCGCCGACCTGGTGAAGTTTGCCAAGTACGAGATTCCGATGAACGAGAACGATGCCAACCTGGTGAATGCCATCAACTTCATCGACCAGACGAAGACCGATGAGCAGCCTAAGGAGGAGAAGATCGTTCCAACGCTCAGCACCGAAGACCAGAAGTCGCAGCAGCAGCGCCGACTCATCAAGACCCTGCTCTGGGTGGGCGGCATCAGCGTAGTTGCCATCTTCGGCTACATCGTTTATCAGGTAGCGATGCTCGTGATGTAAATGTCATCAGGCTCGGAAATCCAGAGCCGGTGATGTAAACAATAAAAAGAAATTAAGAAATGGAATTTGCAAGTAAAGCATATTTTCTGCTGCTCCTGCTGCTGATACCTTATATATTATGGTATTTCCTGGGCAGGAAGAAGAGCGAGCCTACGATGCGCATGAGTGATACACGCATCTATCAGTATGCTCCCAAGAGCATGCGCGTCAGACTCATCCATCTGCCGATGGTGCTGAGATGCATCTGCTTCGTGCTCATCGTCATCGCCATGGCCCGTCCGCAGACCCACTATTCCTGGGACAACAAGACCGTAGAAGGTATCGATATCATGCTTGCCATGGACGTATCAACCTCTATGCTTGCCGAGGACCTGAAGCCAAACCGTATGGAGGCGGCAAAGGATGTGGCTACCGAGTTTATCTCCGGCCGTCCTACCGACAATATCGGACTCACCATCTTTGCCGGAGAGGCTTTCACGCAATGTCCGATGACCACCGATCATGCCAGTCTGCTCAGACTCCTGCATGATACCCGTACCGATATTGCGGCTCGCGGACTCATCGACGACGGTACCGCTGTGGGTATGGGACTCGCCAACGCTGTGACCCGACTCAAGGATTCCAAGGCAAAGAGCAAGGTGGTAATCCTGCTCACCGACGGTAGTAACAACATGGGTGACATCTCGCCTATGACCGCTGCCGAGATAGCCAAGAGCTACGGCATCAGAGTCTATACCATCGGAGTGGGAACCAACAAGGTGGCGCCTTATCCGATGCCTGTGGCAGGAGGCGTGCAGTATGTCAATATCCCGGTGGAAATCGATACCCCGACGCTGCGCGACATCGCTCAGACCACCGATGGAAACTTCTATCGTGCTACGAGTACAGCCGAGTTGAAGAAGATCTACAAGGACATCGACAAGTTGGAGAAGTCTAAGTTTAATGTGAAGCATTTTGCCAAGCGTTATGAGGCCTATCAGCCTTTTGCCCTGGGTGCACTCCTGGTACTGCTCCTGGAGATATTGCTCCGCCTCACTTGGTTCAGAAGAATTCCTTGATGAAAGAGGAGTTTAGACAAAATAGATTATAACATCATATAAATATGTTAAGATTTGAAGATCCTACGTTTCTCTGGCTGCTCTGGCTGATACCGGTGCTCATACTGGTTCGTCTGGTAGGCTGGAGAAGGCGAAAGGCTAAGCTGAAAAGATTGGGCGATCCGGAACTGCTCAAGCAGTTGATGCCCGACATATCCAAATACCGTCCTACGGTGAAGTTTGTGCTGATGCTTGCTGCCTTGGCACTCGTCATCGTGATGGTGGCTCGCCCTCAGATGGGAAGCAAGATTTCTCACGACAAGCGTAATGGCATCGAGACGATGATCTGTCTCGATATCTCCAATTCCATGCTTGCCGAGGATGTGGCTCCTTCCCGTCTCGACAAGAGCAAGATGCTGATAGAGAATCTGGTAGATAACTTCAGCAACGACAAGATCGGACTGATCGTCTTTGCAGGCGATGCCTTCGTGCAGTTGCCTATCACCAGCGATTATGTATCGGCAAAGATGTTCCTGCAGAATATCACACCGGGGCTGATCCAGACTCAGGGTACCAATATCGGCGATGCCATCTCGCTTGCTACCAAGAGTTTTACCCAGCAGGACAATGTGGGTAGAGCCATCATCGTGATTACCGATGGAGAGAACCACGAGGATGGTGCCAAGGAGGCTGCCGAGATTGCCCAGAAGAAGGGCATCAATGTGTTTATCCTCGGTATCGGTAATACCAAGGGTGCTCCTATCCCGATGGGCGATGGCTCTTATCTGAAGGATCACGCAGGCAATACCGTGATGACTGCCCTCAACGAGCAGATGTGCCGCGAACTGGCGCAGGCTGGCAAGGGTCAGTATATCCATGTGGATAATACGAGCGATGCAGAAAAGGCATTGAATGATGACCTTACCAAGTTGCAGAAGGGAGATATGACCAGCGTGATATACAGTGCCTACGATGAACAGTTTCAGGCTGTGGGCATTCTCATCATCCTCCTGCTCATCATCGAGGTCTGCATGCTGGAAGTAAAGAATCCGTTGCTCAGGAACATCAAGTTCTTCAAAAGGGATTCCTTGAAGCTGCCGAAATAAAGCAGCTTCATAAGTCTGGGCTGTCACCTATTCGCCCTGAAAGGGCAGAAGCTCTTAGCCCAGGGCATCGCCCTGGGTAAAGCGAGTAGTAGCAAGGCGCCCTGAAAGGGCAAAAGCTTTAAAATATAGATGTAAAAATGAAGTATATACATTATATAATAGTAACAGTGGCAATGTTGCTGGTGGGTACGGCACAAGCCGGAGCCCAGACTGATCGCAACCTGATCCGTCAGGGCAATCGTGCCTTCAAATCTCAGAAATGGGCAGTGGCAGAAACCCAATATCGCAAGGCTATCTCCAAGAATCAGAAGAATCCACAGGCGATATACAATCTTGGTTGTGCGCTCATGGCGCAGCAGAAAGACTCCATGGCGATACAGCAGTTTACCAATGCTGCCCAGTTGGAAACCAACCGCCTCCGCCGTGCAGCCAGCTATCACAACATGGGCGTGATCATGCAGAACCACCGTGAATATGCCCAGGCCATCGAATACTACAAGATGGCGCTGAGATGCAATCCACAGGACAATGAGACCCGTTATAATCTTGCCCTCTGCAAGAAGTTGCTCAAGAACAATCCGCAAAACAAGGATAAGAACAACAAGGATAAGAACAAGGACAAGAACAAGAAGGATCAGAATAAGGACAAGAACAAAGACAACAAGGATAAAAACGACGATAAGAATAATAAGAACGACAAGAACAAGAATAACAAGAACAAGAATAATCAGAACCAAAACCAGCCGAACCAGGACAAGATGAGCCGCGAGAATGCCGAGCAGCTCCTGAATGCCGCCGTTCAGCAGGAGCAAGCCACCAAGCGCAAGTTGCAGAAGGCGATGAGCCAGCCACGCAGGAAGGCTTACGACAAGAATTGGTAAAAGATTAGATAAAAATACGATTTACATATAATATTTAGCTATTATTTAAGATACGATATGAAAAGAATAGGTTGGTATTTGATATTGCTGATATGCTTGCTAGGCTACCAGGTGCATGCGGTGGCCCAGCATATCTCCGTGTCGGCTCCATCGCACGTAGCGGCTGGAGAAAACTTCCGTGTCGCCTATACCATCAACACCCGTGATGTAGAGGAATTCAGAATGGGTGCAGTGCAGGATGGACTCGAAGTCATCGCAGGCCCTTACACATCCTCGCAATCCAGTTATCAGATGATCAACGGACATACCTCGTCCTCTTCATCTGTAACCATCACCTACACCCTCTATGCGGCAAAGAATGGTACCTTCAATATTGGTGCTTCCCACGCCATCGTAGGGGGAAGGAGCCTGGCTTCTCACGCCGTGAGGATTACGGTGTCGGGTCACGCCCAGCATACCAACGGCGCTCCTAGCATGCACGGACAGGATAGCTACGACCAACCTCGTATGCGTACCGCAGGCTCTGCCATTTCGGGCAGTGACCTCTTCATCAAGGTGTCTGCCAACAAGAAGAGAGTACACGAGCAGGAACCTATCCTGCTTACCTACAAGGTATATACACAGGTGGAACTCACCCAGCTGGAAGGCAAGATGCCAGACCTGAAGGGATTCCACAACCAGGAAGTACCTCTGCCACAGCAGAAGACCTTTCATACCGAAATGGTGAACGGTCGTCCTTACAAGTGTGTCACCTGGAGCCAGTATGTGATGTATCCTCAGATGACCGGTAAGCTGGAGATTCCTTCCATCACCTTCAAGGGCATCGTGGTACAGCAGAACCGCAATGTCGATCCTATGGAGGCCTTCTTCAATGGCGGCTCCGGATATGTAGAGGTAAAGAAGGACATCAAGGCTCCGGGTATCACCCTGCAGGTAGATCCGTTGCCTCAGCGCCCTGCCAACTTCTCGGGTGGAGTAGGTAAGTTCAATATCTCTGCTTGTCTTGACAAGAAGGAAATCAAGGCAGGCGAACCGATTACGCTCCGTGTGATTGTGGGAGGTATCGGAAACCTCAAGTTGCTTAAGCAGCCAGTAGTGAATTTCCCGAAGGATTTCGACAAGTATGATGCCAAGGTAACTGATAAGACCCGACTCACCGCCAATGGAGTGGAGGGTAATATGATCTACGATTTCCTGGCTGTTCCTCGCAATCAGGGCAGCTATACCATTCCAGCCGTGGAGTTTACCTATTATGATACCAGCAAGAATGCGTATAAGACCATCAAGACCCAACCTTTCACTCTGAACGTGGAGAAGGGAGATGGATCAACATCCGAGTCGTCTGACTATACCAGCAAGGACAAGGATATCCATACCATCATGTTGGGCAAGACCTCACAGCATCAGGCAGATGATATGTTCTTCGGAAGCTTCGGCTACTGGATCTGTCTGCTCATTCCGCTCATCGCCTTCTTCGTGCTGCTGGTGGTATTCCACCGCAGAGCCATCGAGAATGCCGACATCGTGAAGAAGCGCTCCAACAAGGCGGGCAAGATAGCCACCAAGCGTCTGCGCATGGCCAACAAGCTGATGCTGCAGGGCAAGCAGGGCGAGTTCTATGATGAGGTGATGCGTGCCCTCTGGGGATATATGAGCTACAAGCTGAACATGCCGGTAGAGCAGCTCTCTCGTGAGAATATCCGTGAGAAACTCATCGCCCACGATGTGGATGATGCTACAATACAGAAGTTTACTTCCGCTCTCGATGAGTGCGAGTTCGAGCGTTATGCTCCAGGCGATCCTGCCGGCAATATGAACCGTACCTTCGAATCGGCAATGACAGCGATTATGGAAATAGAAAATGCAATCAATGCGACTCGCAAGAACGCCAAGAAGCATCCTGCCGGATATTCCTTCGTATGGCTGCTCCTGGCGATGCTGGGCTTCGGCGCTTCTCCGGTATCGGCAATCACCAAGAACAATGCCGATACGGAATACCAGAAGGGCAACTACCAGCAGGCTATCCGCGACTACGAAGAGCTGCTCAAGAATGGTGCCTCTGCCGAGATTTACTACAATCTCGGCAATGCCTACTATCGTACAGACAATATCACCAAGGCGGTGCTCAACTATGAACGTGCCCGTCTGCTCTCGCCTGGAGATGAGGACATCAACTTCAATCTCCAGTTTGCACGCAGCAAGACCATCGACAAGATTACCCCGGTAAGCGAAATGTTCTTTGTTACCTGGTATAAGGCGCTGGTCAACTTTACGAGTGTAGATAACTGGGCGAAGACTGGCATCATCTCCATCATCATGGCGCTGCTGCTCGTGCTGCTCTATCTCTTCGGTCCGCACATCCTGATGCGCAAGATCGGCTTCTTTGGCGGTATCGGCTTCTTCCTCGTCTTCCTGCTGAGCAATCTCTTTGCTTATCAGCAGAAGCAGGCGCTCGACAACCGCAAGGGTGCCATCATCATCTCACCTTCCGTGAACATCAAGAAGACGCCTGCCAAGACCAGTACCGATCAGTTTGTTCTCCACGAGGGTACCCGTGTAGATATCATCGACAAGGGTATGACCGACTGGCGTGGCATCCGTGTAGGCGATGGAAGAGAAGGATGGATCGAGACCAAGCATCTCGAGGAAATCTAGGAGAATGAAGTGGATGGAGCGTCAGACACTGATATCATTCTACATTCAACATTAAATATAAAACAATAAGTAAATGGATTTTAGTTCGATACAAGATCTTGACTTTCAGATACTGCAGTGGTTCAACGGCAGTAACAATGTGATTCTCGACCAGTTGGTGATGGCACTTACTTCGGGTTTCACCTGGATACCGCTCTATCTTGTACTCTTTATCATCGTGATGCGCAATAATGAGACAATCGGGCAGATTGGTCTTATTGTAGGCTGCGCATTCCTGTGCATTCTTTTTGCCGATGGCATTGCAGAGGGAATCATCAAACCGCTTGCGGCAAGATGGCGACCTTCCAACGATCCGCTGGTAAAATATTCCGTACAGGTAGTGGATAATCTTCGTCTGAAGGACTACAGTTTCTGTTCGGCGCATGCAGCCAACACCATGGCGTTAGCCGTGTTCTTCTCGCTGCTTGTAAGGAGCAGGATGCTCTCCTTCACCCTGGTAGCATGGTCGCTGGTGAACTGCTGGACCCGTCTCTATCTGGGCGTCCATTATCCGCTGGACATCGTTTGCGGCATGCTGCTGGGCATGGTGGTTGGTACGCTGGTATATCTTTTCTTCCATCGTATGTACCGGCGTATGTCACCGGAAATCAAGTATGTTTCGAATCAATATACCAGTACGGGATATGATTGCGATGACATCGATATGATTATGACCGTTCTGATGCTCACCCTCGTATATGTCATCCTGCGTGCCGTCGTTCTGATGACGGGGCTGTAATCAGGCTGTAAGCCTTTTGGGGGGCATCACTATTTACAAAAATAAAAAGTTCAATTTTCAAAGAAAGCAATGGATACAAAACATATTAAGATTAGTGATTATAATTACGATTTGCCGGATGAGCGCATCGCCAAGTTTCCTATCTCACAGCGCGACCACAGTAAACTGCTGGTCTATAAGCATGGCGAGGTGAGCGACGATGTATTCTTCCATCTTCCCGACTATCTGCCAAAGGGTGCCATGATGGTATTCAATAATACCAAGGTAATCCAGGCGCGCATGCATTTCCGCAAGGAGACGGGAGCACTCATCGAGGTGTTCCTGATGGAGCCTGCTGCACCTACCGACTATGAGCTGATGTTCCAGACATCGGGTCACTGCTCATGGCTCTGTATGATTGGTAACCTGAAGAAATGGAAAGAGGGAAGCCTGAAGCGCGACTTCGAGATCAAGGGTCATCAGCTTACCCTCTCTGCTACCATGCGCCGTGGAGATGCGCTCAGCACAGAGGCGGCTGAAATGGTGGCTAAAGGTGGCGGCACCAACTACTGGGTGGATTTCGACTGGGACAACGAGCATGTTTCCTTTGCCGAGATTCTCGAAGCAGTGGGAGAGTTGCCTATCCCTCCTTATCTGAACCGCAAGACAGAAGAAAGTGACAAGACCACTTATCAGACCGTATATTCCAAGATCAAGGGTAGTGTGGCTGCCCCAACAGCCGGTCTGCATTTCACCGATGCGGTGCTCCAGGACCTGGATGCGCATGGCATCGACCGTGAAGAGGTAACCCTTCATGTAGGAGCGGGAACCTTCAAGCCGGTGAAGAGTCTTGAGATAGAAGGCCATCAGATGCATACCGAATATATCGTGGTTCATCGTCGCAGTCTGGAGAAGCTCATCAAGCACGAGTGCCAGGTCATCGCCGTGGGAACCACCAGTGTGCGCACCATCGAGAGTCTCTACTATATGGGCGTGCATCTCATCAAGCATCCTGAGGCGAGTGAAGAGGACCTGCATGTAAAACAGTGGGATCCATACGAGCTGTCGGCAGATGGCAATCTGGTGGATGACATCACTCCGGTGCAGGCTATCCAGGCAATCGTCGATTATCTCGACCGCAACGGATTGGAAGCCCTTCACTCCAGCACGCAGATTATCATCGCTCCAGGTTATACCTATAAGATTGTGAAGATGCTGGTAACCAATTTCCATCAGCCTCAGAGCACCCTGCTTCTCCTGGTGAGTGCCTTCCTGCATGGTGATTGGAAGAAGGTATATGATTATGCCCTCTCTCACGATTTCCGCTTCCTGAGCTACGGAGATTCCTCCCTGCTCATTCCGTAAGGAGAAGAAGAAGTCAGAGCAATAACAGAACTGCTAATCATAAAGTTCAAAGTTCAAAATTCAAAGTTCAAAGTATAAAATATGATTTCAGTAGAAGGACTGAAAGTAGAGTTTGGCGTAAAGCCACTTTTCAATGATGTAAGCTTCGTAATCAACGACCGCGACCGCATTGCCCTGGTAGGTAAGAACGGTGCCGGTAAATCTACGATGCTGAAGATTCTCTGTGGCTTGCAGAAGCCAACCTCCGGCGTAGTGGCTATCCCTAATGAAACCACCATCGGCTATCTGCCTCAGGTGATGAAACTGCAGGATGATACTACCGTGAAACAGGAAACCCGAAAGGCTTTCGCCCACAATACCGAGATGAAGGCGCGCCTCGACAAGATGCAGCAGGAAATGGCCGACCGCACCGACTACGAGAGCGAGAGCTATGCCCAGCTCGTGGAGAAATTCACCCAGGAACATGATCGCTATATGATGATGGGCGGTGAAAACTACGAGGCGGAAATAGAGCGCACGTTGAGTGGTCTGGGTTTCACCCGTGAAGACTTCGACCGTCCTACCCGGGAGTTCTCCGGTGGATGGCGTATGCGTATCGAGTTGGCAAAGATCCTGCTCCAGAAGCCGGATGTACTTCTCCTCGATGAGCCTACCAACCACCTCGATATCGAGAGTATCCAGTGGCTGGAGCAGTTCCTGGCGCAGAGTGCCAAGGCGGTGGTGCTGGTAAGTCACGACCGTGCCTTTATCAATAATGTAACCAACCGCACCCTGGAGATTACCTGCGGAAGGGTAGAGGATTACAAGGTGAAATACGATGAGTATGTGGTACTTCGTGCCGAGCGCCGCGAGCAGCAGCTCCGTGCCTACGAGAACCAGCAGAAGGAAATAGCCGATATCAAGGATTTCATCGAGCGATTCCGCTATAAGCCTACCAAGGCTGTACAGGTGCAGAGCCGCATCAAGCAGTTGGAGAAAATCGTTCCTATCGAGGTGGATGAGGTGGATACCAAGCAGATGCATCTCAAGTTCCCTCCTTGTCTCCGTAGCGGCGATTATCCAGTTATCTGCGATGAGGTGAGAAAGGATTATGGCGATCATACCGTCTTCGACCATGTGACCCTTACCATCAAGCGTGGCGAGAAAGTGGCGTTCGTAGGTAAGAACGGTGAGGGTAAATCTACCCTGGTGAAGTGTATCATGGGCGAGATTCCTTTTACGGGCAATCTCAAGATTGGTCATAACGTGCAGATTGGTTATTTTGCACAGAACCAGGCACAGCTCCTCGACGAGAAGCTTACCATTTTCCAGACCATCGACAATGTGGCTACTGGTGAGATGCGTCTCAAGGTGAACGATCTGCTGGGTGCCTTTATGTTTGGTGGCGAAACTTCCGAGAAATATGTCAAGGTGTTGAGTGGAGGAGAGCGCAGTCGTCTGGCGATGATCAAGCTCCTGCTCGAACCGGTGAATCTTCTGATTCTCGATGAGCCTACCAACCATCTCGATATGCAGTCGAAGGATGTGTTGAAGGAAGCCATCAAGGCATTCGACGGCACCGCCATCATCGTGAGCCACGACCGTGAGTTCCTCGACGGACTGGTAGATAAGGTATATGAGTTTGCCGGTGGCAAGGTACGTGAGCATCTGGGTGGCATCTATGATTATCTCCGTGCCCACAATGCCGAGAGCATCAATCAGGCACTTGCCAATCAGGTCGGAAGTCAGAATATGTCATCTGCCGGATCTCCATCTTCTTCATCATCATCTGCGGAATCTTCCGAAGTATCCTCCGGCAAGCTCAGCTATGCCGAGCACAAGGAGCAGCAGAAGAAGATTCGCAAGGCTGAGAAGGCGGTGAAGGAATGCGAGACGAAGATTGAAAAGCTCGAAACCCGCAAGGCTGAGATTGATGCCCTCCTGATGAAGCCTGAGAATGCTACGAATATGGAACTCGTTACCGAATATACCGAGCTGATGAAGAGCCTGGATGAGGAAAACGAGAACTGGATGATGCTCTCCGAAGAGCTGGAAGAAATCAAGAATTCATAGTTAAAACAATAATAAATAACGAGAAAAATGAAAATGAAGTACATCCTTCCGATGATGATGCTCGCAGCCATGCCTTTGGCTGTTGATGCTCAGAACAAGTCGGGACTTGTCTTGAGTAATCTTGACAAGACAGCAAAGCCTGCTGATGATTTCTATCAGTTTGCTACCGGTGGCTGGCAGAAGAACAATCCGCTGCCTGCTGCCTACAGCCGTTATGGTAGTTTCGATCAGTTGGCTGAGAACAACAACAAGCGTATCAACTCTATTCTTGATGAACTCAAGAAGAAGACCTACAAGGCAGGAACCATCGAACAGAAGCTTTCCGACTTCTATAAGTTGGCGCTCGATATCGACCGCCGCAATAAGGAGGGCATTGCTCCTGTAAAGCCTCTCCTCGACGAGATTGCTGCTGCCAAGACCAAGGCAGATCTCCAGAACTTGCAGGTGAAGTATGCCATGCAGGGCTTGGGCGTAGGTTTCGGTACCGGTTTCGGTGCTGACGAGAAGAACGTTACCATGAACATTTACAATGTGATGCAGGGTGGTTTGACTCTCGGTGCCAAGGATTACTACCTCAACAACGATGCTGCTACCGTAGCCATCCGTGAGGCATTCAAGACCTACGTGGCAAAGATGTTCCAGCTCTATGGCTTCTCTGCTGCCGATGCTGCCAAGAAGGCACAGAAGGTATTCCTCCACGAGACCAGTCTTGCTACTATCTCCAAGAGCCGTACCGAACTCCGTGACCCACAGGCTAACTACAATAAGATGAGCCTGAAGCAGTTTAAGGAGAATTATCCAAACATTCCTCTCGAGGCATTGGCTAACGGCGAGGGCATCAAGAGCGAGTATATCCAGGAGATGATTGTGGGTCAGCCTGCATTCATGGCTGGTTACGACAAGATTACTGCTGCTGAGGATGCTGAGACCTTGAAGGCATTGATGGAGTGGAGTGTCATCGGCAGTTCTTCTGCTTATCTCACCGATGAGATCCGTGAGGCAAACTTCGATTTCTTCGGCAAGACCATGAGTGGCAGAAAGGAAGACCATCCATTGTGGAAGCGTGCCACTTCTCAGGTAGATGATCAGATGGGTGAGGCGCTCGGCAGAATCTACTGCAAGAAGTTCTTCCCTGAGTCTTCTAAGAAGATGATGGAGACACTGGTCAAGAATCTCCAGGTGAGCCTCGGTCAGCGTATCGACGCTCAGGAGTGGATGAGTGCAGAGACCAAGGCTGCTGCTCACAATAAGCTCGATAAGTTCTATGTCAAGATTGGTTATCCTAACCAGTGGACTGACTATCGTAAACTTACCATCGATCCATCCAAGAGTTTCTATGAGAACGTGATGGCCTGCCGTCAGTTCCGCAACAATAAGGAGATTGCTGAGAAGGCTGGTAAGCCAGTCAACAGAGATGAGTGGTATATGACTCCTCAGACTGTGAATGCTTACTATAATCCTACCACCAACGAGATCTGCTTCCCAGCAGGTATCCTTCAGTATCCATTCTTTGATGCCAAGGCAGACGCGGCATTCAACTATGGTGCTATTGGTGTCGTGATTGGTCATGAGATGACTCACGGATTTGATGATCAGGGTCGCCAGTATGATGCCAGCGGTAACCTGAAGGATTGGTGGACCGCTGCTGATGCTGAGGGCTTCAACAAACGTGCAGATATGTATGCTGATTTCTTCAGCAACATCAAGGTATTGCCTGATCTGAATGCCAACGGTCGCTTTACATTGGGTGAGAACCTTGCCGACCACGGTGGTTTGATGGTATCTTTCAATGCATTCAAGAATGCGACAGCCAAGAAGCCTTTGAAGAACAAGGATGGCTTTACTGCTGATCAGCGCTTCTTCCTTGCTTACGCAGGTGTATGGGGTCAGAACATCACCGAGAAAGAGATTCGCAACCGTGTGAAGAACGATCCTCATGCACTTGGCAAGTGGCGTGTAGATGGTGCTCTTCCTCACATTGATGCCTGGTACGAGGCATTCGGTGTAAAGCAGGGCGACAAGATGTTCATTCCTAAGAATGAGCGTTTGGAGCTTTGGTAAAGATCAAATATTCTATCCCGTTAGTTTTTAAAGTTTTAAAGGGATAAGAATGAAATATGAAAAAGGCTGCGTTACTTTGTGGTGACGCAGCTTTTTTTGTACCTGATGCTCTAAAATATGGGTAATGATGATAACTGGTATTGATGGCTATCGTAAGTAATATGATTAGCCATCGTAAGTGATATGATTAGCCATCGTAAGTGATATGATTAGCTGTCGTAAGTAATATGAAAAGTCTTCGGAGTTAATAGGGATAGTTGTTGGAAGATATAATCTCTGTCGTTGGGATTGTCTATATCTAAAACCGCACAACAGCTGTTGTGCGCTTGCATATCAGCTGTTGTGCGGTTGTCCATCAGCTGTTGTGCAGATGCCAATCAGCTGTTGTGCTATGAAATCCTGGCAAATTATATGCCGTTAAAATAACTCCAGGATCTTATCGATTATCTTTTCGATGCTGGAAGAATCGGTGGTTTCGTCGAGCTTCTGGTTGATTTTCTCTTCTACCTTCTTGCTCACTTTATCCGCCGCCTTATCGAAAGCCTGATTGGCTTTCTCTTCCAGTTTCTTCTGCATTCTTGTGCTGAGGCTGCCTTCATCGCTGGCAGCCTGGTCCTCATTGACATTGGCTTCAGAATCTGATCCATCCATATTGGGAGTATCAGAGGATACATTTGATTCTGACTCCTCGATATGGAGATTATCGGCTGATTCCAGCGCCTTCACCATATCGTCGGCATTCATCGTATAGACGTTGCCGAGAATACCGAAACTCACGGTATGCGGCTTGCCGTTGAACTCCACAGAACCCGTAGAGCAAACGATATAGTTGTGGTATTCGAAAAGCTGGTTCATCGCTTCGTCCATCACGCTGCCAGCCATCATCTTGGCTACAGAGCGGAGTGCCTGTGAGAAGAAATTGTTGTCGGTAGATCCTACCGCCTTTTCTACTGCCTTGCTTGCCTCCGTGCGAACCTTCTCCTTATGAGCATCTGCGCTCGGATTGGTTATGGCAAATATGGCAAGGATGAAAATGATGAGACCGATCACCATCTTCATGGCGAAATGGCTCTTCTTCTTCTTCTTCTTAGGCTGCTGCTGGAAATTCGAATGCATCGCTGCTCCCTGCTGGAATCCCTGCTGATAGGCTTCCTGCTGGGCTTTCTGATAATCCTGCTGCTGGTTTGCTCCTTGCTGGAAACCTTGCTGAACTCCTTCTTGCTTTTGGATATTCTGGTTGCTCTGGTTGGCTTCTGCAGCTTCCAGTACAGCTTTCAGTTCCTCTACCTTCCAGGCAGGAGTCCAGTCTGCCATTCCCTGTTTCCACACCAGTGTTTCGGGACTGATACCCTTCTGTACAAGTTGATCGAAACTGAAAGGACCTGCCTGTTGTCCATTACGATCGATTATAAAAAATTCCATCTTTGTCCTTTTAATTTTTAAATGTTAACATTCAACTTTATTAGTACTTAACCTTTCTTTGCAAGTAAGTTCCTCTTTATGAGTACTCCATCTTTCTTTGCAAGTAAGCCCCACACGCCCTGAAAGGGCAGAAGCTCCTAGCCCAGGGCAACGCCCTGGGTA
>ENA-OUOY01001229-OUOY01001229.1-human-gut-metagenome-genome-assembly--contig:-NODE-1229-length-15450-cov-10.075674_pt1 | contig 15450 bp, 15 predicted proteins | sample MGYA00237937_ERZ548767 | MGnify/ENA primary metagenome ERZ548767 (study PRJEB26490, sample SAMN05356887) | human gut metagenome | biome: terrestrial biome; feature: human-associated habitat... | reverse complement strand
CTGTCATTTCGGTGCGTGTGAGATCTTTGACCTCCGGGGCAAGGCTCTCAATCGTTCCGCCCAGATTGCAAAGGCGGTGGGTGCGCTTGGTGCGTTCGCCTTTCTCCAGATACTTCTTTCTATTCTCAAGACGCTCCAGCTTGTGCTGTTCCTGTGCAAGCTGCGTCTCGGCTTGCTCCTTTTCGGCTTGGAGCTGGTCGAGGGTTTTCGGTTTTGTCATTGTAATTGACCTCCTTTTTTGATTTTGGGGATAAAAAAAGACCGTCAACTTTTCGCATAGTGCGACCAGTCAACGGTCAGTTTTTCGGTATTCAGTTGTTGTGTTCAGTTCGGTAAATTGAAGTTGGTCAAAGTTGTTGGCGAAGATATTCCACAACATTTCCATTCGTATCATAGAAACAGATGTTTCCTACATTGAGGGGCAGGACAATGGCGAAAGGCTTGCCACTATCAATATCAATCACCTGAATGCCGTTGCCATCATCTACTTCAAGTCGAACAATATTTTGGGTATTCATTGAGATAAATGCCCTTTCGTTATTTCCCTCAACAACAAACTCTGCAATGTAATCATCAACCTCAACTATATCTCCACCACCACGGAAGAAATATCCAAAAGACAAGCCAGGGCGATTTACATAGACAGAAAAAGTGTGGTCTGTCTTGTCCTGTGGGTAAGAAATAAATGCAGCCATTGTGTCGGAAATGCTTCCATCAACAATCCAATCATCCAAAATTTTTTGAGATTGGCGAATGTCTGCTTCTAAACTGTTTGCGGTTTTACCAATGTCATTGTTTGCATAAAGGAAACCGAAAACCAACACACAAGCCAAAATAACACCCAAGAGGATTATGGGTAATTTCTTTTTCATAGAATCACACTCCTTTATCAAATTAAGATTCTTGATTTTCAAACTTGCTGGCGGCGAACGGTTTGTCAAAACCGTTTGCGGACGGCAAGTCCACAGGGGATAGCCGCTTTAGCGGCGCAAGGGGGTGTAGCCACCTTGACGGAACGAAGTGACGCAACATTCTCGGTCATGCAGTTTTCTTCTGCTGACGGAGAATGAAGCTCCGCAGGACGCACTACTCTCGACAGAGAGTATAGAAGTGCGCCCTTTAGTTCCTAAAGGGATTTGCTCCGGCTTAACTTCTCGACAAAATTGAATTTGTTTTTAGTCTATTTGCATAAGATAAAACTATCAATCATTCTGTTTACATTACACCATGGGACAAAACTTCAAACTCAATCTTATCATCCAGTGAGGCAATTTCCGCAACCAGGTCAAGGCTCATATAATCTTCTTCCTGTCCGCTTTCAATTCCAGTCAACCCAACCTGAATAAAAATATTGTAATACTTTGTGATTTCATCGCTATCCAAGGGGAGATAGTTTTCTTGTCGTTCATTCCCTTTATACCATACACTTCTATATTGTCCATTTTTGATATGGTAAGGACGGTGCTTATGATCCCAGTAAGTGAAACCGTACCTTTCATATACAACATAATAATTCCCCGTAAAATAACGGATGTCGGGAAAACTGTCAATCTCCGAGGAGAGGTTTTCACTGGTTTCATCGAGATAATTTCTAAAAATGATTTCTTCAATTAACCCCAGTATTTCCTTATGCCTTCCTGCAAGGAGTTGATATGCTTCTTGTGGAAAATCCTCCTCAATAGAGATTCGGGGCTTTATTTTCAATTCAAAATTCACATAATCATTATCAACATTTTCTTTTTCAAAGACAATCAAGTTTGGTCTTTTTACTTCCTTTTTCTCTTTAAACTTATCAAAAATCTCCATCATTTAATCCTCCTTAGTTTTTATAAGATGATTATTGAGGCCGATAACCGAAGCATCCGCAAGTCTTACAGACCTTTCTTTCATCCAGCTTCCTGAATATTAAATCCCGATTTGTTGCTCAATTTTCGTGTTCAAATTATACCATAAAACTTGTGAACAATTCTACCTCAACTTTTGTGAGATATGAGAAAAGTCCGAACAGTTTTCTGCCCGGACTTCCTCGCTCAATCATAAATCAATTCCGCTTTCACAATCTCCTCTGCCTGTGCCTTGCAAGCGTTCATCTGCCGCACCCATTCCATTTGGTTTTCGGCTTTCAGCCTTTCGGTCACGCCGTTTTGCTCTACCAGTGACCGCACGATCAGCTCTATGCGGTTTCGTGCCGCTTCGTCAATCTCGGCGCAATGCTGTCTTACGTACACCCAGCTATATCAGCCGGACGTTTTTTATTGGAATGTTCTTCCTTTTGCATAGCGGGCAAAAATGCGCGCAAACTAAGCGCGGCAAACGCCAAAACAATTTTTTGGGAGGACAAATCCATGACCGATCATACCAATAACGGCTGCTCCTGCACGCCCAACACCTCTATTCGCTGCGCCGTGACCAACTGCGCCAACCACTGTAAGGATGCCCAGTACTGCGGTCTGAACGCCATCCAGGTCGGTACGCACGAGGCCAACCCCACCATGGACCAGTGCACCGACTGCCAGAGCTTCAAGAAGCAGTAATTTTTGCAGCCGCCCCTCAGGCGGCCGCTACATAGCATCAAAAAGGCGGTGACAGCATGACGGAAAAGGGCAAATACCGCGTCTGCGGCGCGCTCGCAGGCACGGTGAACGGCTTATTCGGCGGGGGCGGCGGCATCCCGCTCGCGTTTTTGCTGCGCTCGTGGGCAAAGCTCTCCGACAAGACGGCGCTTGCGACCTGCGTGGCTGTCATCTTCCCGTTCTGCCTTGTGTCGGTACTCGTGTATGCGTTCCGCGGCGCGCTGCCGCTCGGAGAGGCGCTCCCCTACCTTGTCGGCGGGCTTGCAGGCGGATGGATCGGCGGCAGGCTCTTCAAGGACGTGCCGAACACATGGCTCAAGCGCATTTTCGCGCTGTTTCTGCTCTATGGCGCGGTGAGGTACCTTCTGTGACGGACTGGCTCTTTCCCGCGCTCTGCGGGCTTTTGACGGGAATCCTCTCGTCCTGGGGCGTCGGCGGCGGGACACTGCTTCTTTTATGCATGACGCTCTTTTTCGGCGTGGAGCAGCGCACAGCGCAGGCCATCAACCTGCTCTATTTTCTGCCAACCGCGGGCATCTCGCTCTTCGCGCATCGCAAAAACGGATATCTCGACAAAGCCGTCCTGTGTGCGGCCATCCCGACCGGCACGCTCTGTGCGCTCGCCGCCGCGTTTTTGACGACAATGGTCGACAGCAGCGTCTTCCGCAAGCCGTTCGGGCTGTTCCTGCTCTACGCGGGGCTGTCGATCCTCTTTGAAAAGAAGAAAAACAGCAAAAAAGAAACGCCGTGACTTTCGTCATGGCGTTTTCGATTCTATTCAGATGCGCAGCGCCGTTTCCAGCGCGATATAGAGCTTGCCGAGGTCGTGGTTCGCGCCGCGAAGATTGGCGACATCGTAGCCGCTCTCCTCCAGCACGTCCCCCGCCTCGAGGAAGTTATAGAGCGATAAGCCGTAAAAACTGCACACCGCCTGCACACCGGCGAGCTCCATCTCCACGGTGAGACAGCCCTCGCTTCTTCGCTGCGCGACGAGGCCCGCGGTCTCGCGGATCATGGCGTCCGTCGTCCAAACCCGCCCCGTCACGTGCGGGACGCCCAGCTCGGTAAAGATGGCCGAGAGCTTCCGCGCGTTCTCGACCGTGATGTAGTCGGACGGCGCAGCGAAATAGTACGAGCAGCCCTCGCCGCGGTAACTCTCCGTCGGGACGATGAATTTGCCCCTCGTCGCCTCCCGATTCAAGCTCCCGCAGGAACCGAACATCACGAACTTCGACGCACCGACGATCCAGCTCGCCTCATAGCACTCCGATGCGGCAATCGCCGAGCCGATGCCAGAGAGGTAAAACGCGATGTCCTTTCCCTTGTAATTCATGCGGTAAATGGGGATATTCCCGTTGCACGCACCGATCAGGCCGATCTTTTCACTGGGAAAGGTGTCCAGCAGATGCTGATAGATCTTCTGCGAAAACAGGATCAGGCACGTTTCGACAAGGTGCTTCTGCTCGCCGTAAAAGTCCCGCAGGCTGATGACGGGTTCAGTCTTATCGTCAAAGCAGTCGGTGATCATCTTTTCAGCGCTGATCCGTCAGTTTTTCGAGCGCGTCTTTTGCGGCCATCTGCTCGGCTTCCTTCTTGCTGCGGCCCGCGCCCTTGCCCACAGCGCCGCCGTTGAGCAGCACTTCAAAATAGAACGTCTTGTCATGGTCGGGGCCGCTCTCACCAAACAGGCGGTAGGAAAGCGTCTGGTTCGGCGTGCGCTGCACGAATTCCTGTAAAATGGTCTTATAGTCGCGGCGCTTTTCCTCGGCGACCTCCTCGCGCTCGGTATCGAGCAACACTCGGTGGATGAGCGCGCTGGCCGCGCTGATGCCGCCGTCAAGATACACCGCGGCAAACACCGCCTCGGTCGCGTCGGCCAGGATAGACGGACGCGTGCGGCCGCCGCAGCTCTCCTCGCCGTTGCCGAGCTTTAAGTATTTTCCAAGCTCCAGGCGCTGCGCGACCTCGTGCAGGCTGTCCTCGCACACGAGCAGCGCGCGGATGCGCGTCAGCTCCCCCTCCGGCGCGGTAGGATGCTTGGCAAACAGATACTCCGCCGTCACAAAGCCGAGTACGCTGTCACCCAGGAATTCCAGGCGCTCGTTGCTGAAAAAGTTTGCGCCGCGGTGCTCGTTGGCATACGAGCTGTGGCGCAGCGCCTCTTCGAGCAGCGCCGGATTTTTGAAATGATATTGCAGCTTTTCTTCCAAGGCCTGCATGGTGTTTCCTCCTGATAAAAGGACGCCCCGCGCAAAGCGGGGCGGCTTTTTTCTTCTTAACCGAGCTTCGTGCTCAGGTAGCGCACGCAGTCGCCCACCGTCTTGAGCGAGGTGAGCTCCTCCTCGGGGATCTCATCGAGCTCAAACTCTTCCTCCATGGCCATCACCAGTTCGACAAGATCCACGGAGTCGGCGCCAAGATCTTCCTCAAAAGAGCTGTCCATCGTGACCTCATCGGGGTCGAGCGCGAACTGCTCGACGATCAGCTTCTGCATCGTTTTGAAAATTTCTTCGGGGCTCATAAGTCTTATACTTCCTCTCACGGTTTTGGTTCTTCCAAATGATACGGCAAAGGCACTGTACTGTCAATACCCATTTTGCCGCTTTTTGGCATTCGCGTTATTCTGCCTTCTGTTCAATACGCATCTTGTCGATATTTTGCGCGATGTCGTCGATGATACCGCTGCGCGCGACCTCCATCGCCTGACGGACCGCATTGCAGATACCGACCTCACTCGCGCTACCGTGCGCCTTGACGACCGGCTTCGAGATGCCGAGCAGCGCCGTACCGCCGACCTCGTTCGCGTCGAGCATTTTCTTGAAATCGCCGAGCTGTCCCTTGAGCAGCAGCGCCGCCAGCTTCGTGCCGGTGCTGTGCATCAGCATTTCCTTCAATTTGATGGAAAGAAGCTTGCCCGTGCCCTCGATGCTCTTGAGCATGATGTTGCCGCTGTAGCCGTCGGCGACGATGACGTCGCACTCACCGAGCATCGCTTCCTTGGCCTCAATGTTGCCGGTGAAGTTGAGATGCCCCGCCTCGCCCGCTTCCTTGAGCTTCTGATACGTTTCGCGGCGCAGCGTGTCGCCCTTGCTCTCCTCCGCGCCGATGTTCAAAAGACCGATGCGCGGATTTTCGACGCCGAGCACCTTCTGCGCGTAGTAGCTGCCAAGATACGCAAATTGCAGCAGGTATTCGACCGTGCACTCGGCGTTCGCGCCGCAGTCGATGAGTACCGCCTTGCCCTTGGCCGTCGGGATGGTCGGCGCGAGCGCCGCGCGGCGCAGGCCGCGGATGCGCTTGACGAGAAGCGTCGCGCCCGCGAGGAGCGCGCCCGTGCTGCCCGCGCTGACAAAGCCGTCCGCGTCGCCCGCGTGCAGCATATTGAGCCCCACGGTGAGGGACGAATCCTTCTTGTGCTTAAAGGCCGTGGCCGGATCGTCGCAGATCTCGACCACCTCGGTCGCGTTGGCGATCTCCATGCCCTTGGGGAGCTCCTTGCAGCCGCACTGCTGCAGGGCCTTCAAAATTTCTTCCGTTTTTCCGGTCAGGACGATGTCCACGCCGTACTTCTCCTGCGCCATCAGCGCGCCCTTGACGGGCGCGAGCGGGGCGAAATCGCCGCCCATGGCGTCGACGATGATCTTCATGGGGTCACTCTCCTTTCCTGTCACTCAGCACGTCCTCGCGCATCGCGTCGATCTTTTCAAGCGAGCGCGCGGCGAGCTGCGCATTTTTCACGCGCTTGCCGCCCTTGATGCGGTAGCCCAGCGGCGGCATGATACCAAAGTTCACGTTCATCGGCTGAAAGTCCAAGACCGTCGTATCGCTGATGTAAAGCCCCAGCGCCCCGATGGCCGTCTCGCGTGGGAAATCGACGGGCGGTTTGCCTTCGAGTCTTCTTGCCATCTCGATGCCCGCCAGAAAGCCCGAAGCCGCGGACTCGATATAGCCCTCCACGCCGGTCATCTGCCCGGCAAAGGCGATGCGGTCATCCGCGATCAGGCGATAGTAGCGGTCCAGCATCCCCGGCGAGCGGAGATAGGTGTTGCGGTGCATCACGCCGTAGCGCACAAACTCCGCATCATGCAGCGCGGGGATCATTGAAAACACGCGCTTCTGCTCGGGAAAGCGCAGATGCGTCTGGAAGCCGACAAGGTTATAGACGCTGCCCTGCGCGTTGTCGCGCCGCAGCTGGACGACGGCATAGGGCTCTTTCCCCGTCTTTGGGTCTCGCAGACCGCGCGGCTTGAGGGGGCCGTAGCAGAGCGTATCGTGTCCGCGGCGCGCCATGACCTCGACGGGCATGCAGCCCTCGAAGACGTTTTTATCCTCAAAGCCGTGTACGCTCGCTTCCTCGGCGGTCGTGAGCGCCTGCCAGAATGCATCGTACTCCTCCTCCGTCATCGGGCAGTTGATGTAGTCCGCCGTCCCCTTGTCGTAGCGCGAGGCGAAAAACGCCGAATCCATGTCGACGCTCTCAAACGTCACGAGCGGCGCGGCGGCATCGAAAAAGTTCAGCGTGTGCCCGTCGCCGATCTTTTCGGCGATGGCGGCGGCGAGCGCGTCGCTCGTCAAGGGGCCCGAGGCGATGATGACGTTCCCCTCGGGGATGGCCGTCACCTCGCCGGGGACAACCGTGATATTGGGATGCGAACGGATCTTCTCTGTCACGAGCTTTGAAAAGCCGTAGCGGTCGACCGCCAGCGCGCCGCCCGCCTCCACGCGCGTCGCGTCCGCGCAGGCAAGGATCAGCGAATCGAGGCGGCGCAGCTCCTCTTTGAGAAGGCCGACCGCGTTTTCGATCTGGTCCGAGCGCAGCGAATTCGAGCAGCAAAGCTCGGCAAAATCCGCCGTGTGGTGCGCGGGGGTGGTCTTTTCGGGTTTCATTTCATGCAGCGTCACGGCGATGCCGCGCTGCGCGAGCTGCCAGGCAGCCTCGCAGCCGGCAAGGCCGGCGCCGATCACAGTTACTTGCATCAGTTCTCTTCTTTCTCCGCGGTCTTTTTGGCCGCGGACTTGGCGGTCGTCTTCTTAGCGGCCGCCTTTTTCGTGGTCGCGGTCTTCTTTGCCGTTTTCTTCGCTGCGGCGGTCTTCGTCGCGGTCTTCTTGGTGCTCGCCGCTTTTGTGCTCGTTTTCTTTGCGGTGGTGCTCTTCTTAGCCGTCGTCTTCCTGGCGGCGGTCTTCTTTGCCGCGGTCTCCGCCGCATCGGCGGCTTCGTCGCTCTCCGCGCCCTCTTCCGCGGTCTCGGTGTTCTTCTTTTTCACATAGCCGCGCTGGTCTTCCGGCACAAAGCGCGAACACGCGGGGTTGATGCAGTACGGGCGCTTAAAGCCCTTGCCCGCCTTTTTGAACATCGTCTGGCCGCACTCGGGACAGTCGTCCTTCGTCGGCACATCCCAAGTCATGAAGTCGCACTTCTTCTCGGGATCGCTGCTGGTGGAGAATTCGCAGGCGTAGTACGTGTACTGCTTGTTCGTCTTCTTGCTCACGCCGGTGCGCTTCATCATGCGCCCGCCGCACTTGGGGCAGCGGCCCGGCATTTCGATGACAAGGGGCTTGGTGAACGTACACTCAGGGTAGCCCGGGCAGGCCAGAAAGCGGCCAAAGCGCCCGCTCTTGATGACCATGTTGCGGCCGCAGACGTCGCACTTCTCCTCGCTGACCTCATCGGGGACCTTGAGTCTCACGCCCTCAAGCGCCTTCTCGGCGTTTTCAAGGTCGCGCTCAAAGCCGCCGTAAAAGTCGCGGATGACGTCCTTCCACGCAGTCTTGCCCTCTTCGACGGTATCGAGCTTTTCCTCCATGCGGGCGGTGAACTTCATGTCCACGATGTCGGGGAAGCGCTCTTCCATCAGGCCCGTCACCACCTCGCCGAGCGGCGTGGGACGCAGGTATTTTCCGTCCTTGATGACGTATTCGCGGTCTAAGATCGTCGAGACCGTCGGCGCGTAGGTCGACGGGCGGCCGATGCCGTTCTGCTCCATCGCGCGGATGAGCGTCGCGTCCGTGTAGCGCGCGGGCGGCTGAGTGAAGTGCTGGAGCGGCGTATATGCCTCGAGCGTCAAGCCCTGCCCCTCGACAAGCGGCGGCAGCGTGCCCTCCTTTTCCTCCTTGCTGTCGTCATCGCGGGATTCCTCGTAAACGGCGGTGTAGCCGGAGAATTTCAAGTTGCTGGCGCTCGCGTGGAACTCGTGTCCGCCCGCCATGATCTGCGCGCTCACGCTGTCATACACGGCGTTCGCCATCTGGGAGGCCAAAAAGCGGCTCCAGATCAGGCGGTACAGACGATATTGCTCGCCCGTCAGATCGCCCTTGATCTGCTCGGGCGTCAGGTTGACGTTCGAGGGGCGGATGGCCTCGTGCGCGTCCTGCGCGCCGGCCTTGGCCTTGTAGTGGCGGGCGGTCTTGGGATAGTAGCTCTGCCCGTAGCGTCCTAAAATAAACGTCTTCGCTGCGGCGATGGCCTCTTCGGAGATGCGCAGCGAGTCGGTACGCATGTAGGTGATGAGACCCACCGTGCCCTCGCCCGTGATGTCCACGCCCTCATAGAGCTGCTGGGCGATGGCCATGGTGCGGCGCGGCGTCATGTTGAGCTTGCGCGAGGCCTCCTGCTGTAAGGTGGAAGTGGTGAACGGCAGCGACGGGGAGCGCTGCTTGTCCGTGCGCTTGATGTTCGTCACAGTAAAGGACTTGTCGCCGATGTCGGCAATGATGCCGTCCACCTGCTCGCCGGAGGCCGGCTCGACCTTTTTACCGTCCTTGCCGTAATAGTGCGCCTCAAAGGTCTTGTGCGTCGCCTCGTCGGTGAGGTCGGCGTCAAGTGTCCAGTATTCCTGCGCCTCGAAGGCCTGAATTTCCTTTTCGCGGTCGTCGACCATGCGCACAGCGACGGACTGCACGCGGCCCGCGGAGAGGCCGCGGCGGACCTTCTTCCACAGAAGCGGGCTCAGCTGATAGCCCACGATGCGGTCGAGCACGCGGCGCGCCTGCTGCGCGTCGACCAGGTCCTGGTCGATGGCGCGCGGCTCCTTGATGCTCTCGGATACGACCTTTTTCGTGATCTCGTTGAAAGTCACGCGCTTGGCCTTTTCATCGTCCAGATTCAAAAGCGCTTTTAAGTGCCACGAGATGGCTTCGCCCTCGCGGTCCGGGTCCGTTGCAAGATACACGGTGTCGCTGCTCTTGGCGGCCTTTTTGAGCTCGCTGATGAGCTCCTCTTTTCCGCGGATGGGCTGATAGACGGGCTCAAAGTCGTGCTCGATATCAACGCCCAGCTTGCTTTTCGGCAGGTCGCGCAAATGGCCCATGCTGGCCTTGACCTCGTAGTCTTTGCCGAGATATTTTCCAATGGTTTTCGCCTTTGCCGGAGACTCGACGATCACCAGATGCTTTTTTGCCATGAATGTTATTCCTCCAGTAGTGTGACGGTCAAAGAAAAATGCTTGCCGCTGCCCTGCTCGACGTAGCCCTCAAGCTCCATCATCGTCAGCGCGGAAAGAACACGGCGCGTGGGGATCTGCGTCTTTTCGATCAGATCGTCCACCTGCAGCGCGCCGTCTTTCAGCGTGCGCAGAATGGCGATCTGGTCGTCGGTCAGCCCCGCGTCGTTGGTTTTCAAATTTAGTGTCGGCAGCGACAGTATTTCCTCCGCCGCGGCCTGCTTGGCGCGCGCTTGCTCCTCGCGCGCCTGATAGCCGAGCGTACGCGGAAGCTCCACGCGCTCGCCGAGTATTTTATGCGGATAGATGGCCTCGTACTCGCGCAGCACATCCCAGCTGTCGGTGATGAGGCCCGCCGCGCCGTCCGCGATCAAACGGTTGCAGCCGCGGCTGAGTGGCGCGTCGATCGGACCGGGAACGGCGAAAACATCGCGTCCCTGCTCAAGCGCGGTATTCGCCGTGATGAGCGCGCCGCTCTTTTCCGGCGCTTCGACCACGATGGTGGCGAGGCTCAAGCCGCTGATGATGCGGTTTCGCACGGGAAAATGCCACGCCTCGGCCGCCGTCCCAGGCGGATACTCGCTGATGAGCGCGCCCGAGGCCGCGATATCGCGGTACAGCCATTCATTCTCCGCGGGATAGACAATGTCCAGCCCGTTGCCGAGCACGGCGATGGTCTTTCCGCCCGCGCGCAGCGCGCCGCGGTGAGATGCGCTGTCCACGCCCGCCGCCGCGCCGGAGATCACGACCGCGCCCTGCTTGCACAGGCCGTAGGCGATCTTCTCCGCCGCTTCGATGCCGTAGGGCGAGGCCTTGCGCGTGCCGACCATGGCGACAGCGACCTCCTCGTCGATAACGGGGAGCTGGCCTTTGACATAAAGCAGGCACGGCGGCTCAAAGATATTGCGCAGGCGCATCGGATAGTCCGCGTCCTGCATCGTGAGAAGCCGCAGCCCCAGCCGCGAACACGCGCCGAGGATACGGTCGGCGTTTTCCAACGATTTTTCCGCGAGCAGTGCGATCTGCCGCGGCTCGATGCCCTCGACGAGGCGGTACTCGTCCTCGTCGGCATAGTAGACGTTCTCCGGCGTGCCGAAATAGTCGAGCAGCAGAAGCTTTGAGCGGTTTGTCAGTCCCTTGACCTCCGAGAGCCACACCCAGTATTTAAGGCCCGCCATGAAGAGCACCTCCTTGTTTGTTTCAGCGATACATCTCCCACAGAACGACCGTCGCCGCGATGGCCGCGTTGAGCGACTCGCAGCGCGGGCTCATGGGAATTTTGAGCGTCTTGGCGCACTCATCCAGCATTTGCTGCGACAGTCCGCGCCCCTCGCTGCCGATGGCGACAGCGGCTTTGGACAGGTTCGCGTCAGACAGCGGCACGGTGTCCTCGCGCAGCGCCGTGCCGTAGAGCGGGACGCCGCTTTTACTGAGCAGCGCGAAAAGCTCCTCCGGCATGACGCTGTACGCCTCGCGGCGGAAGATCGCGCCCATCGTGGCGCGCGCCGTCTTGGGATTGAAGAGGTCGGCGCAGGCGTTGACTAAGAACACGCCGTCGCACTCAAACGCGTCCGCCGTGCGCAGGATGGTCCCCACGTTCCCGGGGTCCTGCACGCCGTCCAGCACGAGATAGTGCTTACCCGCAAGCGTTTCGGGCAGCTTCGTCTCGGGAAGCGCGACCGTAAACAGTGCGCCCTGCGGCGTCTCCATCGGGCTCACCGAGCGCATCAGATCTCCGCTCACGCGCACGGCGCGCACGGTATCGGGAAGCGCTGGAATGTCCACACCGTCGGAGAACACCGCCGTTTGGACCGGCGCGCCCCACTTGAGCGCTTCGTCCAAGAGCTTTGTCCCGTCGCAGAGATATTCGCCGCTCTTTTTGCGGTAAGACCGGGAGGAAGCGAGCTTGCGCAGGTGCGTCATCAGCGGATTCTGCCGGCTCGTGATGGTTTCCACGTTCATTTTTCCTCTTCCCTCCCAGTTTCTTATTTAATATGTATCACACTATATTATCAACTGCCGCCCTTTGTCAAGCAAAAGAATCTTTTGCACCGTTTCACTTTTGCGCGAATCGGTGCGCCGCGGCTTTACAGCTCGCCCCCTTTTGTGGTACACTGAGCGTGAAATATCACGCAGCATGACTGCAAGGAGGTACCCCAAAATGGAATCTGCCAAATCGCGTTTTCTGCGCTATGTGACCTATTACACCACCTCGGATGAATTCACCGGCACCTCGCCCTCTACGGAGCGGCAGAAGGACCTCGGCCGCGCGCTGATGCAGGAGCTTGAAGCGCTGAAGCTTGAGGACGTCCACATGGACGACTGCGGCAACGTGCTCGCAACGCTCCCCGCGAGCGAGGGCGTGGACGCGCCCGTCATCGCGCTCATCGCGCACATGGACACCGCTCCCGACGCTTCGGGCGAAAACGTCAAGCCCCGCCTCGTGCGCTACGAGGGCGGCGAGCTGAAGCTCAACGACACTGTCTCCCTCACCGAGGCGCTCTGCCCCGGCCTTGAAAGCCATGTGGGCGAAGAGCTCATCGTCACCGACGGCACGACGCTCCTCGGCGCGGACGACAAGGCCGGCGTCGCCGAGATCATGGCCGCGGTCGAGACGATGATTGAGAAAAACGTCAAACACGGCGAAGTGCGCGTCATCTTCACGACCGACGAGGAGATCGGCAACGGCGTGGACGGGCTCGACGTGCAGGAGCTCGGCTGTGACTACGGCTACACCGTGGACGGCGGCCCGCTCGGTGAGATCGAATTTGAAAACTTCAACGCCGCGTCCGCCGTTCTGACGGTGCACGGCGTCGGCGTCCACCCCGGCAGCGCCAAAAATGTCATGATCAACGCCGCGACCGCAGCGATGACCTTCCACGCGATGCTGCCTGAGGACGAAGTGCCGGAGAAAACCGACGGCTACGAGGGCTTTTTCCACCTGACCGAGATGAGCGGCAGCGTGACCGAGGCGACGCTCCGCTATATCATCCGCGACCACGACCGCGAGCGCTTTGAAGAGAAAAAGGCGCTCTTCGCCGACTGCGCCGCGCGCCTCAACGAAATTTACGGCGACGGCACGGCCGAGGCCCAGATCAATGACAGCTACTACAACATGAAGGAGAAAGTTCTCCCCCACTTCCACCTCATCGAGCGCGCGGAGAACGCCTTCCGCGCCAACGGCGTCGAGCCGCAGTGCGTGCCCATCCGCGGCGGCACGGACGGCGCGCGCCTGTCCTGGGACGGGCTGCCCTGCCCCAACCTCTCCACCGGCGGCTACAATTACCACGGCGTGCGCGAGTGGATCCCCGCGGACAGCCTTGAGGCCATGACGAACGTGCTCGTCACGCTGACGGAGAGCTTTGCCGAATGAGGCAATCGTTATCGTAACAAAGAATTGGAGTGATTTTGTGATGAATCCTGTCGAAAAGCTCGCACTTTTGCGCGCGGAGATGAAAAAGCGCCATATTGATGCCTACGTCGTCGTGACCGATGACTTCCACACCTCGGAATATGTCGGCGCGCACTTTAAGGCGCGCGAATTTCTCTCCGGCTTCACCGGCTCTGCCGGTACGCTCGTCGTGCTGCCGGACGCCGCCGCACTGTGGACGGATGGCCGCTACTTTTTGCAGGCCTCGCAGCAGTTAGAGGGCAGCGGTATTGAGCTCATGCGCATGGGCCAGCCCGGCGTGCCTGAGATCCCCGCGTTCCTGCGCGACCACGTTCCTGAAAACGGCTGGATCGGCTTCGACTCGCGCACGATCAGCAACGACTTCGCTCGTTCGATCGGCGAAAAGACGCGCGAGAAGCACATCCGCTTTGCGGGCGGCGAGGACCTTGTCGACCTTGTGTGGGCGGACCGCCCCGCGCTCTCGTGCGAGCCGGTGTGGGAGCTGGACGTAAAGTATGCAGGCCTGACGCGCAGGGAAAAGCTCGCAATGGTGCGCGGCAAGATGAAGGAGATGGGCGCAAGCGTGTTCGTCATCCCCTCTCTCGACGAGGTCGCGTGGCTGCTGAATCTGCGCGGCAACGACGTGCTCTTCACACCTGTGTTCCTCTCGTATCTGCTGCTTGAGCAGGACACGGCCACGCTCTGCGTGCAGAGAGAGGCCGTGAGCGCAGAGATCGAAGCACATTTGAAATCTGACGGCGTAACGCTCGCCCCCTATGACGACATCTACCGCCTCGTCGCGGCGCTGCCCACGGGCACCCGCGTACTGCTCGACGGCGAGCGCGCCAACTACCGCATTCTGCAAAGCGTGCCGGAGAGCGCTGAAGTCCTCGACCGCACGAGCCCCATTCAGCTGATGAAAGCGGTGAAGACGCCCGCGGAGCAGGAGAACGAGCGCCTTGCCCACATCAAGGACGGCGTGGCCGTCACGCGCTTCATCTACTGGCTCAAGCACACGATCGGCAAAGAGCCGATCACCGAGCTCAGCGCGTCGAAAAAGCTCGAATCTCTTCGCGCCGAGGGTGAGCACTATCTTGAGCAGAGCTTCGACCCCATCCTCGCCTACGGCGCGCACGGCGCGATCGTCCACTACGAGCCGACCGAGGAGACCGACATTCCCATGGAGCCGCGCGGCCTCTGCCTCGCCGACACGGGCGCGCAGTATTTGGAGGGCACGACCGACATCACCCGCACCATCGCGCTGGGGCCGCTCACGGACGAGGAAAAGCGCATCTACACGCTTGTCCTGCGCGGACACATACAGCTGGGCGCGGCCAAGTTCCTGCACGGCTGCATGGGCGAAAACCTTGACATGCTGGCCCGCACGCCGCTGTGGGAAGCGGGCCTCGACTTCAACCACGGCACGGGCCACGGCGTGGGCTTCGTCCTCGGCGTGCATGAGGGCCCTGAGCGCGTACACTGGGATGTGAAGCGCCAGAAGCGCCACTGCGTCATTGAAGAGGGCATGATCTTCTCGAACGAGCCGGGCATTTACCTTGCCGGCAAGTTCGGCGTGCGCATTGAGAACCTCGTCGTTGTACGCGAGGCTGAGGTCAACGAGTACGGCCGCTTCCTTGCGCTCGAACCGCTGACGCTCGTGCCGTATGACCGCGATGCGATCGATCTGTCGCTGCTCTCGTCGCGCGATGTGGAGCTTTTGAATGCTTATCACGCTAAGGTCTTTGCGGCGATCTCGCCGTATCTGAGTGGGGATGAGCTGGAGTGGCTCAAGGAGGTTACTGAGCCGGTTTTGTTCGGCTAAACCGAAGGGAAAAGGCAGCGCCGATGGCGCTGCACGGGGCAAAGGGGGAGATTCTCTTTCAAAAGAGAACCTCCCCCTTTGAATCCCCCAAGAGAAAGGCAGGGGGCGTTTCGATTTCGCCCCCTGCACCCCCTAACGACCAAAAGGGAGGGGCGCAGCCCCTCCTTTTTGGATTATCCACCCCGCGCTTCTGACGGTGCGGCATTGCTGCGCTCGCCGCTTTGG
>ENA-OUOY01001226-OUOY01001226.1-human-gut-metagenome-genome-assembly--contig:-NODE-1226-length-15460-cov-3.179617_pt1 | contig 15460 bp, 16 predicted proteins | sample MGYA00237937_ERZ548767 | MGnify/ENA primary metagenome ERZ548767 (study PRJEB26490, sample SAMN05356887) | human gut metagenome | biome: terrestrial biome; feature: human-associated habitat; material... | reverse complement strand
TTCCTGTATCAACAAATCTGTATCAATAAACTTTTTACCCAGTCGCTTGGCAACCACAACCCCTACCGTACTTTTTCCAACAGCAGGCATTCCTATAAATATAATATTCTTTTTTTTCATATATGTCTCCAGCTTATGTTCTTTCATTTCACTTTGAATAATATAATTGTTAACATCGGTTTCTATTATACCATATATTTTTTCATTGTAAAATATCTGCGCCACTCAAAACACTTATAATTCATAAAAATTTTCTTAACATCATGTACAGTCAATAAAAGCGGCGTCTGTTTCTCCTGTCATCACTTCTACGTTTGAACAATTCCTGATATAATATGACCTCTATCAAATTTCTAAGCCAGTCCTCCGGTTCCAGTTTTTCCTGACTTACAACCTTATCAAAGATACGATTACACATCATCCGAAGTGAAAAGCGATCCGGATATTCATCATAAATCATACTGCATGGATATTCATTTCTATCACACTCTTCCTCTACATAGGGAAGTACTTTCTTTGCAGTATCCGGGTACAGACTTTTCATATATTCATAATCTCGTCGTTCCATCCTTTCATCGTCATATGCAAGCGGCATCGGATAAGCCATATAATACGGCAGTTTCGAGTTCATGGTCACCCTCCCCATTTCTGAGCTTATATCATTACTGTATGCCTTTTTTGCAAAATGGTTCCGCTTATATATAGAAAATGCAGCCGGAGCACCTTTCGGTTTTCCAACTGCATCTTTAAAATCTGGTTTTATTTTTTTGAATATCCATGTGCTTCTTCGAGCATCATGTCTTTTACTTTCATCAGACGAATCTGCGTACTTCTCTCGTTCTCATCCAGCTTCATCGTAATATATTTAATATTTTTCTCTGTTTCCGGAATAATTACATGCTCCAACGCATTTACACGTCTTCGTGTCTTTTCAATCTCTGCCGCCATTAACTGACATGCTTTTTCGCATTCTGCTAATCTTATCATATCCGGCAGAATATCTGCAAGAGATTTGACAGCCCCATCCAAATCACTGGATGTAAATGCAAATCCATATGAATAAATATCATTTTCATCCGCTGTTCTTGTTTTATATTCAAATTTTGGAATCTCTACACTCATGACATTTTCTTCCGAAGGAATCAAATTAATTTCCTGTTTCGGTGCCATCAGTGCTGTGTGAAGTTCCGCCTCCGACATTCCAGCCTTGGCAATAACAAAATTTTTATTCGCTGATAAAATGCCGGCTTCGACCCGTTTTCTAACTTCCATGTTTTCTCTTACAAGATCAAGATACTGGCGCATCAGTTCATCACGTTTATCTTTCAATAATTTGTGACCGCGCACTGCAGTGATCCTTTTCTTTTTCAAACGTGTCAGTTCCATACGGGTTGGATTTACCTGTGTGGATGCCAAGCGTCCTCACCTACCTTTCCTTTGATGCTTCTCAGAGTCTTTTTTCGTCACCTTTTTTGCAGCAACTTACTTTCCGTAATATTCATCGAGATATTTGTCATCGATACGTTTCAACTCTGTTCTTGGAAGCATGGAAAGTAGTTTCCATCCAATTTCCAAAGTTTCTTCAATACTTCGATCTGTATTGTATCCCTGTGATACATATTCTTTTTCAAATGCATCTGCAAACTTCGCATACAACAAATCAATCTCTGTCAACGCTGCTTCACCAAGGATTACCATCAGCTCTTTCGCATCTTTACCACGTGCATATGCTGCAAACAGCTGGTTCATTGTATTGGCATGATCCGCACGTGTCTTACCTTCGCCGATACCTTTGTCCTTCAGACGAGACAATGATGGAAGTACATCTATCGGTGGTGTTACACCTCTTCGATACAGATCACGACTTAAAATAATCTGTCCTTCTGTAATATATCCTGTCAGGTCAGGGATTGGATGTGTCTTATCATCTTCCGGCATTGTCAGGATTGGAATCATTGTGATACTTCCTTTTTTACCATTCTGACGTCCCGCTCTTTCATACAAAGAAGCAAGGTCTGTGTACATATATCCCGGATATCCTCGACGTCCCGGAACCTCTTTACGGGCTGCTGATACTTCTCGAAGTGCATCCGCATAGTTTGTAATATCTGTCAAAATTACAAGTACATGCATATCTTTTTCAAATGCAAGATACTCTGCTGCCGTCAGTGCAACTCGAGGTGTAGATATACGCTCAATTGCAGGGTCATTTGCAAGATTGACGAATAAAACTGTACGGTCTATTGCACCTGTCTCTTTAAAACTTTCAATAAAGAAGTTTGACTCTTCGAATGTAATACCCATTGCCGCAAATACAACGGCGAATTTATCATCTTTTCCTCGAACCTTTGCCTGTCTTGCGATCTGTGCTGCAAGATTTGCATGTGGCAGACCCGATGCTGAGAAGATTGGTAACTTCTGTCCACGTACAAGTGTATTCAATCCATCAATAGCTGATACTCCTGTCTGGATAAATTCTTCCGGATAACTTCTTGCTGCCGGATTCATCGGCAGTCCGTTGATGTCCATACGAGCTTCCGGAAGTATTTCCGGTCCTCCATCAATCGGACGTCCCATACCGTCAAAAACTCGTCCAAGCATATCTTCTGAAACACCCAGTTCCATGCTTCTCCCAAGAAAACGCACTTTACTGTTCGATAAGTTGATACCTGTTGCACTGTCAAATAACTGCACCAGAACATCACTTCCATTAATTTCCAATACTTTACAACGTCTTACTTCCCCACTTGCCAGCTCAATCTCGCCCAGCTCGTCATAAGTAACATTTTCCACATCGCGCACCAGCATCAGTGGTCCGGCTACTTCCTGTATGGTTCTATACTCTTTTGGCATTTAGAAGTCCTCCTTTCCCAATGCATTCGCAATCTCAATGTGTAACTCTTCTTTTACTTTTTCATATTCTTTCTGAATCTCATCTTCAGTCACATATTTGAATCGGCCAATCTGTTCACGTACAGGCAGATTGATCAAGTTCTGTAATTTTGCACCCTTTTCTAAGGCTTCTACAGACTGATCATAATATGCGAGGACAAGATCCATCATCATATACTGCTTATCCAAAGAAGTATAAGTATCTACTTCATGGAAAGAGTTCTGATGCAGGAAATCTTCTCGAATAGAGCGTGCAGCTTCCATCTTCAGACGGTCGCTTGCTGATAAGGCATCCATACCAACCATTTTTACGATTTCGAAGCAGAGTCATCATTTCCTGACGTTTTGCCATCCAGTCCGGCTCAACTTTTTCATTGAACCATTTTTCCATATTATCAAGATACAACGAATAACTGTTTAGCCAGTTGATTGCCGGGAAATGTCTCTTATAAGCAAGTGCTGAGTCCAATCCCCAGAATACTTTTACAATTCGAAGTGTAGCCTGTGATACCGGTTCTGAAATATCTCCACCCGGAGGTGATACTGCACCGATTACAGACAATGCTCCTTCTCTTTCTTCCTTACCTAATGAAATCACATGACCTGCTCTTTCATAGAACTGTGCAAGACGGCTTCCCAGATAAGCCGGGTATCCTTCCTCACCAGGCATCTCTTCCAGACGTCCTGACATTTCACGGAGTGCCTCTGCCCAACGTGATGTTGAATCTGCCATTAACGCAACTGAATATCCCATATCTCGGAAATATTCCGCAATTGTAATTCCTGTATAAATAGATGCTTCACGTGCTGCAACCGGCATGTCTGATGTATTTGCGATCAGAACGGTTCTCTGCATCAAAGACTGTCCTGTCTTTGGATCTTTCAGTTCCGGAAATTCATTCAGAACGTCCGTCATCTCATTGCCACGCTCTCCACATCCGATGTAAACAACGATATCTGCTTCCGCCCATTTTGCAAGCTGATGCTGGATTACTGTTTTACCACTTCCAAATGGCCCCGGTACTGCAGCAACTCCACCTTTTGCAAGCGGGAAAAATGTATCAATAACACGCTGTCCTGTTACCAGTGGCATATCCGGAGATAATTTCTTTTTATATGGACGACCCTTACGGACTGGCCATTTCTGCATCAGTGTCAATTCCTTGTCACCTTCTGCAGTCTCTACAACAGCCACTGTTTCTTCCACCGTAAATTCTCCGGCCTTTATTTCTTTTATGGTTCCCTTGATTCCATATGGAACCATGATCTTCTGCTGTACGACGATTGTCTCCTGCACTGTTCCGATCACATCTCCGGCTTCTACCTCATCTCCAACTTTTGCAGTAGGTACAAATTCCCATTTCAAATTTCTCTTCAGAGATGGTACCTCTACACCACGTTTTAAGTTATTTCCGGATACTTTCATAATGTCATCCAGCGGGCGCTGAATTCCATCATATATGCTGGTAATCAATCCAGGTCCCAATTCAACAGACATCGGCACTTCCATGGATTCTACCGGTTCTCCCGGTCCAAGTCCTGATGTCTCTTCGTATACCTGAATAGATGCCTCGTCTCCGTGCATCTCTATGATTTCGCCAATCAGTCTTTGTTCACTAACACGAACGACGTCAAACATGTTCGCATCTCGCATTCCCGAAGCAATAACAAGTGGGCCTGCGACTTTCTTTATTACGCCTGTACTCATTTGACGAACTACCTCGCTTTCTATCTATTGTTTTATTCTTCTGAGAACAAAATATCGCTTCCGACAGCCTGTTCCACCGTCTTCTTTACACCTTCCACACCGGCACCGGTATTTCCCGATACGCCCGGAATTTGTATGATCGCTGGAAATGTCCGTTCCTGATATTCTTCTATCACATCTGTCAACTGCGCTGCAACTGCCTCTGTAATATAGATAACGCCATATTTTCCATCTGCCAGCTGACGCAGCTTATCTTTTGCTTCTTCCCGGTTCTTGACAGGACAGATGCTAAGACCGAGTGTTGCAAATCCATATATGCTGTCATAATCTCCGATTACTGCAATCTTATACATACATCTCCCTTATCCTTTCCCGGATCATCTCGTCTGGAAATCCATTTTGTTTTCCTGTCAGGATCATCCGCACCGTCTTAATTTCATTTTGTCTTGCCAGCAGATACGCTACCAGCGGCCCTGCAGAAAAGGCATTATATTTCTGTGGTTTAATTGCCTCGATCATCCGGTTATCACACCATCTTTCAAATGCCGATGGCGATTCTTCCAACGCTTCTACACCGTCTGCATAAACTGTTTCTTTCAAATATTCTCGCAATGCATCTGCTCCCGACAATGCTGCTTTTGCCAGCTGTTCCACATTGATGCTCTCACACGGAGCCATAGCACGTTTCATAAACTCCAGCGATTTTCCTGTCTTCTGACATCTCACTGCAATTTTGATATTTGCAAGTGCCACCGTTGACTCAGCATATACACGGATAATCTCATCTTTTGCGTCATGTCCAGCCTGTGTAATAGCCTCCAAAGCTGCACGATCGACAATCACATCACATAACTGCCCATCTCTTGTCTGAAGCAATGTCTCATAAGCCTCTTTTGCAGCCGCCTCCATATTCCCCGGAAGACGTTCAAACGCTTTATTCTCTACAATTGACAGCATTTCCTTTCCCGGAATCTCGCAGTCATCATAAAAAATCTTTTCATTTGTCACCTCTGTACAAACTTCCTTGATCGCTGCTTTTAGGTTATGATATAGTTTCGGATAAGACATCACATCAAACACTGTTAAATCTGGAGATACTTCCTGGATAACCTGCCATGTTTTCTCTTCCTCGCAATTTAAAATTGCTTCCACATCATTTTCTGTCTCAGCATTTCCCCAGCCTTTTTCACTTAAAAGCCCAAGACACAGTGCTTCATCTTTGCATGCAAGGAGCTGGTCGATTACAGAATCTGTAAGCAGTGATGCCTCCAACGCACGTATTCTGGCAACTGCATAGGTATATTCTAATTCATTCACATTCAATCCTCCCGGCTGCTTTATTTTATACAAACATTACTTTTTGCACCAAGTCAGACCATTCATCACGTTTGGATTCAAAGATTGCCCGTATGGTACAGTTCTCTTCAATTCCTCCGTATACCAGAATAAAACCACCATCAATCTGCTTTGTTTCCGAAGCAAATGTCAGCTTTCCGCCTTTCGATGCTACGATTTTCTCTGTTTCTTCTACAAACGAAGCCGGAATTCTCTGCTTATCTTTTTCAGAAAAATAAATCTCACCATCACCTGACTGCACATATGTCTTCAACAGATTTGTAAGTAATTCGAAATACTCTGCATCTGAAAGATTCATTACTTTTTCATATGCCTTTTGAAGCACTTCGGAGATCATTTCCTGTTTTGCCTTCAAAATGGCCGTCTTTCTCTTCATGTCACAAGAGGAGGCAATGCGTTCATGATAATTCTTCACTGCAGTTTTTGTTTTCTGATCCATTCGCTGCTGTGCTTCTTCTACTTCCGCTTTTACTCTTGCCTGTATTTCCTCTGCCTGTGCATTTGCTTGTGCGATTCTCTCTTCGGCTTGTGCGTTTGCATCTTCCAGGATCTGACTTTTCATCTTGTCTAATCCACTCATTTTCTTTACCTCGCTCTATTTCAATTCATCTTCATTCTCCGAATAACATTCTCCTGAAGTAACCCTTCAGTTTATACCGGAATTGCACTTACTGCGAGGATAGAAATCAACAGTGCTAAAATTGCATATGTCTCAACCATCGCCGGGAAAAGCATTGCTTTACCAAACTGTTCCGGTTTCTTTGCCACGATTCCGATTGCTGCTGCAGCTGTTTTACCCTGAGATTTTCCTGAGATCAATCCAACAATACCAATTGGAAGACATGCTGCCAAAATCAAAAGACCTGTTGCCACAGATACTTCTTTGATACCTCCGCCAAGCAAACCAACCTTTGAAAGTGTAATAAATCCAACCAACAATCCGTAAATTCCCTGTGTACCTGGAAGCAGCTGCATAATCAATACTTTTGCAAATTTACTTGGGTCTTCTGATACAACCCCTGATGCTGCCTGACCTGCTACTCCAACACCTAAAGCAGAACCTGCTCCTGCCAATAATACAGCTAATGCTGCTCCAAGAAGTGCATATACAATACCTAATTTATCCATAACTTTTTATTCCTCCTTAACATCCGCATACTTTGTATTTTCTCTAAATGGATGGAATGCTCTTCCTCCACCTTCATAGAATTTTCCGAAAAATTCTACATACTGTAAACGATTTGTGTGCACATACGCGCCAAGTAAGTTGATCGCAATATTAAATACGTGTCCGATAATAAATACGATCACAAACAGGATCACTCCAAATACGCTTTTTCCTCCCATACTTCCCATCTGGTTTACAACCTGGGCAATAACACCTGTTGCAAGTCCCAGTGCCAGAAGTCTTGAATAAGATAACACGTCGCTTAACCATCCTGTCACATTGTACAGATCATACGCTCCTAATGCGATACGAAGTCCAAAATTTTTATTTGCTCTGCCTGACATCAACACAATACCCACCGCTCCGAAGATGGACGCCCATTTTGCAATTGCATTGACAACCGGCGGAAATGTAATCTGAACCTGTGCAATAGATGCAAAAATATCTGTCGGAATTAATAACAAAATCAATCCGATTAAGAAAACATACCACAATACTACGTCACATAAGAAATCTACATATTTTTTATCTCTGATACACATGTATCCTTTAATCCCTAATCCTGTAAATAAATGGATCAATCCAAATACCATAGAATAAATCAACAATTTCATTGGATTATTGAGTGGAACAAACCATAATGCTTTGATTCCCACTTCATGTCCGAAAAATGTTCTGGATACAACGTTGATCACGTCTCCGAAATATCCGCCAAACATGATTCCCCAGAATAATGTTGATAATCCGCACCAGAAAAATAACTGAATCGACTTCTTCATTCCCTCTGACATACGCGGGAATTTTAAAATCAATACACCGCAGGCAATAGAAACAATTGCTCCATATGCTGCATCTGATAACATCAATCCAAATAAAAATACATAAAATACTGACATAATCGCTGTCGGATCAATCTCACCTTTTTTCGGAAGTCCGAAAGATTCTAAAACGCCTTCCGCACTTGCTGAAAATTTATTATTTTTCAAAAGTACCGGCGCCTCTTCCTCTTCTTTTAACTCCTCCACATCGATTGCGCAGTCATATTTGCTTTCCAGAACCCGTTTCACCTTTTCTACATCCCGATGAGGAACATAACCGCTCAGCACAAAAGTATTTGCCGATTGTGGTATCTCTCCTAATACTTCGTACTTTTCTGCTCGTACACGATAATAATCTGCAAGCAGATAAATCTCTTCTCTTTGTTCTGCGAGCCTGATCACTTCCTGCTCGATTTGTGAAATCCGATTCTCTTTTTCTTTGATTGCCTGCTTTAACTCCTCCGTTTCCCCTGCCGGAGTCTTTGCGCTGCTCTGCGCTATTCTTGAAAATCCTCGACTTCGAAGTGCTTCTTCTATACTCTGTTCTTCTTGTTTTAAACAGATAACTGCAATACAGGTCATATCCTGTCCGGATGAAATCACATAAGCATCTGCCGCCTCAACTTCCGGCGCTGCATCTGCCAAAATCTCGTAAATTCCAGAAATATCAGCCAGCCCCGGAATACTTCCTAAAATCACAGAAGTTTTCTTTGTTCCTGTCGCATTCATCGGGATATCCAGACTCAGCCATGGGACAAGGCTCTCAATCCGATTCTCCAGCTTAAGGATCTCTGCTTTATTCTCTGCTTTTTCCTTATCCAATGCCTGAATCTGACTCACCACTTTAAGCAGTTCCTCTCGCTTTCGAATCACTTCTTCATGTACTTTTGCATCAACCAGCTTCTTGCCTTCTAAAGATGACAGCATCGATGTTTTTACCGGAGCATATTCATTCAATATCTCCAAAGCTCTGTCAGCAGAATTAGCAGCTTTTTCAAAACTGCTTCTGGCATTTGCAGTGTCCATCCGGCGGAAATCTTCGTCTTCGTCCAACACATGGTTAATCTCCATAACTCCCATGCTCTGAATCTTTTCCAGAATCGCTTTTCGGTCCTTCTTCAACGCGCAGATACTCATTCGCTGCATCTGCAATACCGCCATAACACAATCCCTCCTTTTTCATTACAGTTTACCTGCAAACTGTAATCCTTTTTACCTTCCCGCAACACGCAGCTTATGATACCAATTGTGCTATTACGAGGCTGACTGCTTCCTCTTCCTTTACGGAAGCAAGTTCTTTTAACGCTACAACTTCTTTCTCAATCTTTGACAGCGTCTCTGCTTGTACCCGTTCTCCTTCTTCTCTTGCATCTGTCATGGCTTTCTGCATCTTCTCTTCCATTACAGCTAATTGTTCTTCTTTCCATTGTTTCGCCTGTTTTTCTGCATCGTCCACGATCTGATTGCCTTTGACTTCAGCATCTCTTGTTATTGCATCTGCTTTTGCTTCTGTCTCCCGGATTACCTGAATGGTTTCTTCTACCATATTCTAGTCACCGCCTTTCCCTAAGGTACATATTTTCATCCTAGCACATCTCTTGTATAAAATCTATAAATTATTTAGATTTTTTCAAACTTTTTTATGAATAAATTGTTTATTTTTTATCAATAATAGAAACAATTTAGTAAAATATGCACAACTTTTATTTATTATGCTCTTTTTATTCCATATTTATTCCACCTTGTCTAAAAAATTTTTAGATTTTTAAAATAGAAAAAAATCCCTTTTAGCCAATACATCGTATCCGCTAAAAAGGATTTTTCTCTCTTTTTCTTTTATTTATTCCATTCCAAATGATGAAGATGTCCTTCCAAATTCATCCCCGCAAACTGATTTTGTCTCAATGCCTCATATAACATAATTGCAACTGAATTTCCAAGATTCAAAGAACGAATCTCTCCTACCATTGGAATTCTCACACAGTTCTTCTTCATATGCTACATCAGTATATACTTTTTCAGCCTTTGTCGTTGCCATGTAAATCTTTGCTCCCGGATTTTTATCAAGAAAATCCTGATAATCAATATAAGTTGTAACATCAAGATCTTTCCAATAATCCATTCCTGCACGACGCAATGCTTTCTCATCAAGACGGAATCCTAATGGTTCGATCAAATGCAGTCTTGTATTTGTTGCAACACAAGTACGTCCGATATTTCCTGTATTCGCCGGAATCTCAGGCTCCAATAATACAATATTTAACATATTTTTTCTCCACAACAGTTTTTTCTAAGCAAAGTAATTATTTATTTTGTTCTGCACGTAATTTTTCAATAAAATGTTCCAGTCTTTCCAATGCAGCCTTTAAATCTTCCAAAGAATATGCATAAGATATTCTCAGGAAACCTTCTCCACAGTCTCCAAATGCTGTTCCCGGAACAACTGCCACTTTTTCTTCGTATAACAGACGAGTTGCGAACTCTTCCGATGTCATATTGAACTCTTTGATACTTGGAAATACATAGAATGCACCAAATGGTTCAAAGCACTCCAATCCCATACGTTTGAATTCGTGCATCAAAAATCGTCTTCTTTGATTATATGCTTTTCGCATTTCTATTACTTGATCTCCACAGTGACGCAATCCTTCAATCGCTGCATACTGACTGTTTGTAGGTGCACACATAATTGCAAATTGATGTAGTTTGATCATCTGCTTCAAAATCACCTGCGGACCACAGCAATATCCAAGACGCCATCCTGTCATCGCAAACCCTTTTGAAAATCCATTGATCACAATTGTTCGCTCTCTCATTCCAGGCAAACTGGCGATAGAAACATGGTCACCTTTATAACTCAATTCCGAATAAATTTCATCTGAAATAACAAACAGATCATGTTCTTCCACAAACTTTGCAATTGGTTCCAAATCCTCTTTTGTCATAATTGACCCTGTAGGATTATTTGGAAATGGCATGACCAGAATCTTTGTCTTTTCTGTCACTTTATCTTTCAGATCATCTACTGTCAGTTTAAACTCATTTTCATGCTTTAATTCTACGATTACCGGAACACCATCCGCCATAATTGTACATGGCAGATATGATACATAACTAGGCTGCGGAAGCAATACTTCTTCTCCCGGATCAAGCATACAACGAAGTGCCAGATCAATAGCCTCACTTCCTCCGACAGTGATCAGTGTTTCTTTTTTCGGATCATAATTGACATGGATCGTACGTTCAAGATATTTGCAGATTTCTGTACGAAGCTCCATCAATCCTGCATTAGATGTATAAAATGTTCTTCCCTTTTCCAGAGAAAAAATTCCTTCTTCACGTATTCTCCATGGAGTGTCGAAATCCGGTTCTCCAACACCAAGGGAAATGACATCTTCCATTTCATTTGCCACATCAAAGAATCTTCGGATTCCTGATGGCTGTACTGATACAATCTTTTTTGATAATGGATTTCTCATTATGGTGTCACCACCATTCTGTCAGACCCTTTCTTAGGCAACATGATCGTACCATGGTCTTTGTATTTTTTCAAAATAAAATGAGTTGCTGTTCCAATAACCGGTTCAATCGGAGAAAGCTTCTCTGATACAAACAATGATACTTCCTGCAATGTTTTTCCTTCCAATGTAACAAGAAGATCATATGCACCGGAAATCAAATATACCGCATTCACTTCCGGATAATTGTAAATACGTTCCGCAATGCGGTCAAATCCCTGATTTCTCTGTGGTGTAACACGCACTTCAATCAACGCTGTCACTTTTTCCACCCCGGTTTTATCCCAATTGATCATTGTATGATATCCGCAAATGATTTTTTCTTTTTCCATTTCTGCTACTTCATTTGCAATCTCTGCTTCTTCCATACCCATAAGAACTGCAAGTTCTCCAAGATCAATCCGGCTGTTTTTCTCTAAATTTCTCAAAATTTCATTTCTTAATTTCTGTTTTGTATCCATAATTTTTACCTTCCTCTAATTTCTGTTTTCTCCATAACATCAGTTCATCCGATGTTGGCCGATCCAGGTATCTGATTTCACTTCCGCTTGTGATCACCCTCGCATTCTCTGCGGTGGTACTCCCAAGCCTAACGGCTCGTGCGCCGTTCTTTTCTAAAATCTCGATAAGCTTTTCGCCTTGATCTGTGAAAAACAGAAGACTTCCTGTTGATGTCATCTTATATGGATTCAAATGATAATATTCACAAATTTCTACGGTTTCCTGTCGGATTTGTATCTTCTGCATATCAATCTGCAACCCAAGTCCTGCCACCTCAGCTGTATCCCATAAAGTTGCAAAGAGCCCACCGCTTCCTACATGCTGCACAGCGGATAAAATAATATTTTCCTCTTTCACTTCTTTTTCAACATTCTCCAATAGCTGAAGCTTGAGCATCTGTGACTCTAGTTCTTTGGTCTGACGTAAAAATGCCGGAACAAATCTTCCTTTTAGCTCTTTTTCCTGCTCGTCCAAAATACGCAGCGTACCTTCTAATCCCACAAAACCGCACATGACAATGTCTTGTTCCGGCTTGATATTCTCGATATTTCTAAGCATCCTCTTTTCAGCAAATCCCATTGTCTCCACACGCACAATTGCCTGTGTCACTGCCGGATTCACCTCTACCTGAACATTTGAAATTGCAATATTCATCATGGTACACATTTCTTCCATTTCTTGTACCATGCCTGCCACCTTTTGCTCTCCGATACGCTCCGAGATCAAAATAAAAATCTGCACGTCTATAGGTTTTGCCCCTCTGGATGCCAACTGATTGATTGCTGCTGCCAAAGAATAATTCCCTAGTTTTTTTGTATCACCTGATGTGGATGCCGCCGATTTTATAAGCACTTGTTCATCATCTACGGCATAGGCACTGCAACTTTCTGCCGCTGATATCTTCAATAAATTTTGTTCCTGCTTTTTATATAATTGTTTCATCACTGCACGATTCCATGCAGTTTGTGATAGTTTTCCTACTTTCATACTACTCCTTGATCATCCGGACTTCTATGTTCTTTGCACTCCTGATCAATAACCATAAATAATTTCCTGAATTGCTGCATTGATTGTTGCTAAATCCTGTGTTCCAATCGCTTGTTGCATTTTAGCTGTAGCATTGGCATCATCTGATGCTGTTCCCACAGAATAGATCTCCGGCGACGATACATACTCACTATGATTCACAACTTCTCTGCTCACCTCTGTCCCATTCTCTGTCACAACCTTCCACAGCTGTGCAGAAATCTTCGGATGTGCTGCACTCACATAATTGATATATCCGATTGGGTCATCTGATGCAACATAATTTGTTCCTGTTGCCTGTTCACTTGAGAGTGTCTCGCTGACATAAGTAACTGTTCTGTTCGGATCTCTTGTTTCTTTTCCATATATATTAAACGTTAAGCTACCCCCGCCAACAATTGCTTCAATATAAACAGGATATTCCTGATTATTCTTAAATACCAGATCCATCACATCATCTGCTATTGCCGCATCCATAGACGGCTCTGCATAAGATACAAGCATAGAATGTTGATGTCTTTCTACAATATCAAGTTCTGCATAAAGCAATGCCTGATACAATGTCGTAGACACCTGGCAGATTCCTCCACCCATTGTCTGTTCTACCGTATTCCCGGAAAAAGAAGCTGCTTTTGCATATCCATTCTCTTCTGTATATGGCCTCATTGCTTCATCTGCCGACTGCTCTTCACCAGGCTGCAACAAAATATCATTCAGGTGTTTTGCTCCGCTTTCTACGTTTTGTGCTCGCCCACTGTCATTCACATCATAATAAGTTGTAGAACTTCCCAATAAATCCGTCGCATCTTTCAATTCCTCTGCTGTAACTTTTGCCTTATCTTCATCTATCTTCGCTTGAATCGTAGCATTTTTTCCATCCCAAGCTTTTAAAAGCTTCTTTATATTCTCGATTGTTTTATTTGTATTCAGAACTTCTCCGCTTTTTTCCTTCTCGATGCTTACATTTCCTAATGCATCCTGTGTCACACAGGCATTCTGTGGCTCATTAAGAGCTGATACCGCAGCTGTTTCCAACGCTTTTTTTGCTGTATTTTCATCTATTTTATATTGCAGTGGAATATCATGTGTCAATTTTCCACGTTTTGCATTTTTCATAATTTTATATGCTTTTAATGCATTTCCTCTTCTGCCATAGTCAACTGCCTGTTGTACAGAATCTTCCAGCTTACTCACTTGAAGTCCTAATACATTTGCTTCGACATCAAATGCTCTGTCATCCGTCACTTTGAATGTAAAGGTCACATTATTTTCCTGGCTTATAACACCCTGCACTGTCTGGACAGCTTCTTCTTTTGTCTGCCCGGACACATCGACTCCTCCAACTGTAATCCCTGATAATATTTTCCCATCATCATGACGATGTATATAGCTTTTCATAACGAGCTGTACCACCCCCATAATGATTAATATTAAGAGCAACACTATACCCAACAAATAAATATCTCTCTGGAGTCTTCGAATTCTTCTGCTTCTTCTCTTTCTTTTTTTCTGCTGCATCTTATACCCCTTGGTCTTATCTGGCATCCATATTCTTTACATAAGATATGGAATTATCATCGTTGCAACCATTGCTAATATTATTACAAGAATAACAATAGACACTGTTTTCTTAAATTTTTTATCATAAAAATTCATTTCGATACCCCTTTTTTTATTTCTTATTTTGAATTGGTTTTATTCTATACTTTTTGCTCATTTTTTGCAAGAACCTATATAGTTATCATTCACAGTACCTGTGAACAGTAACGTGACCTGCAACCCTTATATAACCTCATATGTTGTGGCCTGATTTGTGAGCGGATTGCGGTTTTGATAATCAAACAAAATCAAATGTCCATCTATATTTTCCAAATGTGTCATCTTACGCAGCTGACGTTTATCATACTTTTCATACCCTTTCAAATATTGATGTTCTTCTGCCTCTGTATCGTAAAATGTCCGCTCCACCTCTTTACTTACTAAAGAGTCACCTGCAAATGCCGGACGATTTTTCATATTTTCCCTCAGATATAAATCCATAACTAACGTCTGACGAAATTGCTCTTCTGTTAATAAAGTCTCGTATTGTACTAATGCCACTTCTTTTATAAACGCATATAATATTTCATATCGTGCGACACGATTGTGATTCACCCCATAATATCCATGTTCTTCATAATAGTTACTCATTTCTTCAAACATCACAAACGCATCTCCAAAGACTTGTTCAAGCAATTCCATAGTATGTTCAAATTGTCTGCTGTTATAATACACCTCTACCATCTCTTCCAGTCCTTTGAGGCAAATCACATCCGAATATGGAAGCCATTTTGTCGACAGCACTTCATACGGCGGTCTGTTCTGATACAACAACTCATAGTCTTTTGTTTTTTCTTCCATGTATGAGCCTTTTAAAACTTTAAGAAAGCCAAGCTGCAGCTGTTCCGGTCTCAATGCATATACGTCACAGAAT
>ENA-OUOY01001210-OUOY01001210.1-human-gut-metagenome-genome-assembly--contig:-NODE-1210-length-15585-cov-3.844559_pt1 | contig 15585 bp, 14 predicted proteins | sample MGYA00237937_ERZ548767 | MGnify/ENA primary metagenome ERZ548767 (study PRJEB26490, sample SAMN05356887) | human gut metagenome | biome: terrestrial biome; feature: human-associated habitat; material... | reverse complement strand
CACTTCGAGACGGTGAGGTTAATTTAAATCTCAGCAAACTCTTTACAAAACCCCTCAGTCACGGGCACGCCGTGACAGCTCTCATAAAAGGGAGCCATGACGGTTTCTGCTTTTTAATATAAAGTGAAGTAAATCACGGTTCATCAAAATATTATATGTGATTTTATATCTCTTACACAAACAGAATACGTCGACAGACCCCCCTTGCGGTTATATATACAGGTTGTATCTTGAATGCCCGAAAATTTTAAGAAAGGTGAAGCTATGATAGGATTTATTTTAGCCCTGCTGTATTGGTTTATAAAACTGATTGTGTATTTAATTGATAATAAAAAATGGGGATGGCTGCTGATCGTTTTTATTGTAATTACAATACTTTACATCGCCGTAAAACAATAAAGCTGTTGCACAGATAAGGTTCCATGCAACAGCTTTATATTTTATTTGTTATTCACCGACAAATTCGGTTTCGTCGATTATTTTTGAGTAAAGTTCAAGCGACTTATTGAATATGTCTGCACCGAAAGTGACGTATTCATCGCTGTTTATTCCGCATCTCTGTGCAAACTGTTCGCCGATATTTTTTGCTGTATCGCCGCTCTTTTTGAGTGCAAGAAGATAAAACGTGAACGCACTGCCGTCGGAAATGTTATCGTAATACCCCGTTTCCTCAGCCTTGAGATAATCATACATTGAGGCACTTACGGCATCAATAAGAGTATCGGATAAAAGATACTTTTGGACAGCATATTCCGCAGTAAAAGTCAGCAAAACACGCACGCAATAAAGCTCAGCCGCAGGCATACTGCCAATATCAAGTCCGAGCTTTTTGCAGTCGGGGCGAATTTTTGCAAGCCTTTTTCCGAGAGCTTTTGCCTTATCGATATTTCCGTTCCGCTTGTTGCGGTCAATATCCTCGGAAATCCGCTGAATATCATTCAGCTCGCGGCTTTTACCGCCCTCATAGATTTTAATATCTCTGTCCTCTGCCATTTCTCGTGTCTCCGATTATTCCGCCTTTGCTTTTTGACGGCGGATTTTTGCCTTATAATTAGAAAACTCTGTGAACTTATCCTCAGGAGTAACAATTGTTCCGAGGGTTACGCAGGATCTGTTGTGTCTGCCGCGGAAGCTGCTGCCTCCGATTGCAAGAATACCGTTTTTCTTTGCAAGCGAAGCGAACTTTTCCGATGTTGCCTCGTCATGCTCGGGACACCAAGCCTCAAAGCCATCAATTCCTGCTTCCATTGCTTTCTCAACAATATTTGTACCTTCATAATCGCCCGGGTGGGAAAGTATCGCAATTCCGCCTGCGTCATGAACTGCCTGAATAACCTCCGCCATTTCGGAGAACTTCGGCTTGATGAGAATACTCTTGTCTCCGCCCTTTGAAAAAAGCTCCTTATAAAGGTCTCCGAAAAGCTCGGTCGTAACTCCGCTCTCAACGAGAGCTGCCATTATATGAACAGGGTAAACGTTCGTTGAGCCCTGAGCGCATTTGAGAACCAGGTCGGTCGTTATCGGAAAACGCTGAGCCGCCTTTATCATCATAAACTGAGCCGCTCTTTTTCTCGCAACAAGGTTGCGGTGGCAAAGACCTTCCAGGCGGTCAGGGGAATCGCTCATGTATCCGAGAATAAAAACTTCCCTGTCGTTTTCGCTGTCATAAGCGGAAATCTCGACGCCCTGAATAACCTTTATTCCATGGCGTTCTCCTATAAGACGTGCCCTTACCGTGCCTGCAAGGCAATCAAGATCGGTTACAGCTAAGGTGGTAACGCCGCATTTTTCTGCCAGAACAATAATGTCATCTATGCCCATCGAGCCGTCCGAGAGCTTAGTATGACAATGTAAATCACAGATCATTTCTTAAAAATCCTCCCATTTCAACAAAAACCACAATATTATTCTGATTATATTATAATACAAGTGGCTTGAAAATGCAAGAATTTATTTTTTCTGTCGAGAAACGAAAAAAGTTAAGAAAAGCTGCTTTCTATGACCTTTGAACACTCTGCCGGAGAATAAACCCATCTGTCAATATGGTCAAGTTCGGTGAAATACTTTATCGGCGGAGCAGGATATTCCGCCTCAAACGCATCGACAATTATCAATTTTATCTTCATGCGTTCAGGGAGCATACTTTTTATATAAACACCTGCATGACTGCCTGCCGTGATGCCGGAGGAATATTCGGCAAGGCCTGCCAGATTCGGTGTCAGCTCAACGAATATACCATAGCTTTCAACCGAGCGAACAATTCCGGGCACGGTTTCGCCCGGAGCAAATTCGTCGGCATTTTGCTCCCATGTGCCGAGCAGCTCTTTGTGAGAAAATGTCAGGCGACCTTGCTCATCAATTGACTTGACAACAACTCTTATCGTCTGTCCGACCGAAAAACGAACGGACGGATGCGGAATCCTCGAAACGGAAATGCTGTCAATGGGCAAAAGCCCGTTAATTCCTGCACCGATATCGAGAAAAACGCCGAAGTTCTCCATGTGGGTTACCTTAGCTGTGATCACATCACCGGGGCGAAGCTTTGAAATATAATTATCCATACAGTCCTTTTGAACAGCCCTTCGGCTGAGGATTGCATATTCACGTTCGTTATCGTCCTTTTGGAAACCGATAATTTTGAACATGACAGGCTTGTTAACCCTCGAAATCAGCGCAATATCCCTGACCGAGCCGTTGTCGATGCCGAGCGCTCCCTCGTTGTGGGGAATTATTCCGTACATACAGCCGAGATCAACACGCAGGTTGTGCTCCTTGTCGCAAAGCAAAGCCCGTGCTTCAAGCGTATCTCCGACGATACAAGCCTCGTGCAAAGAATTCGGCGAAGAAAGCGCAGCCTGATTGGACGGAGTGAGAATAGTCTGACCTTCCGGTTTAAAGTTTTGCATAAGTTTTACCACCTTTGTTTTATTTAAATTTGTTTTTTAGTGACTGCTTGTTAGCGGTTACTTTACTAATTTATATGATTTCTATTCCCGATAATGACAAATACCTCTATACTTTCGGTACAGAATGTGTTATAATATAATGGAGAAATTATTGAAAAGGAGCGATTGCATGGACGTTCGTGTGGGCGACAAGCTCGTTATGAAGAAAAACCACCCCTGCGGCTGTAATACTTTTGATGTTTTGCGCTCGGGCATGGACTTTAAAATCAAATGCGAAAAATGCGGCCATGAGGTCATGGTTCCACGCTCTAAGGCAGAAAAAAACATTCGCAGAATAATTCACCCCGAGGATTAGCGTTCCCCGTGTGAGAACAAATAATTTTCGGAGGAACTTACTATGATAGAAAAACTGAAATCTGTTGAAGAAAAATTTGAAAGCATAAACACGCAGCTCTGTGACCCGGACGTTGTTTCGGACATAGAGAAGTACAAAACGCTCATGCAGGAGGCGAAGCACCTGACTCCCGTGGTTGAAAAATACCGAGAATATAAAAAGGTAAACGCCGACTTTGAAGAAGCTCAAGCCTTGCTCGGCGAGGGAGGACTCGATAAAGACTTCCGTGAGATGGTTCAGGAGCAGTTTGAGCAGTCAAGAGACGATCTGGAGAAAATCAAGGAAGAGCTGAAGATTCTGCTGCTGCCGAGAGATCCGAACGATGACAAAAACGTTATTATTGAAATCCGGGGCGGCGCAGGCGGTGAGGAATCCGCACTTTTTGCAAATTCTCTTTTCAGAATGTATTCGATGTATGCCGAGGCTAAGGGCTGGAAAACGGAAATTCTCAATGCAAATCCAACCGAGCTTGGCGGGTATAAAGAAATCAGTTTCATGATATCCGGAGACGGTGCATACTCTCGCTTCAAGTTTGAAAGCGGTGTTCACCGTGTTCAGCGTGTTCCCGAAACGGAATCGCAGGGTAGGATTCATACCTCGACCGTTACCGTTGCCGTTCTGCCCGAGGCGGAGGAGGTTGACCTGCAAATCAACCCGACCGACCTTCAGATTGATACCTTCCGTTCAAGCGGAGCAGGCGGTCAGCATATCAACAAAACCGAATCGGCAATAAGAATTACACATATTCCGACAGGCACGGTCGTTGAATGTCAGGACGAGCGAAGCCAATATAAAAATAAAGACAGAGCGATGAAAATTCTGCGTTCGAGAATCCTTGAGCAGGAGCGTGCAAAGCAGAACGAAGCGATTGCAGGCGAAAGAAAATCGCAGGTCGGTACAGGTGACAGAAGCGAGAGAATAAGAACCTACAACTTCCCGCAGGGTCGTGTCAGCGACCACAGAATCGGGTTGACCTTATATAAAATAGAGGCTATTATGAACGGTGATCTTGACGAGCTTATCGACGCTCTCATCACCGCAGACACTGCCGAAAAACTGAAAGCTGAGTAAGAACATGAAAACTGAAATTTTTGACGGCGGCTCACAGAAGGATATTGAAAAGGCCGCTAAAATTCTCAAAAGCGGCGGACTTGTCGCAATTCCGACCGAGACGGTTTACGGACTTGCTGCGGACGCGCTGAACTCCGATGCGGTCGCAAAAATCTTTAAAGCCAAGGGCAGACCGATGGACAATCCGCTGATAGTACATATCAGCCGCTTTGAGGAAATCTACAGACTTGTCAAGGGCGTGCCGCACAAGGCAAAGGAGCTTGCCGACCGCTATTGGCCGGGTCCGATGACAATAATTTTGCCGAAATCAGATATAATTCCCGACGAGGTGAGCGCAGGCCTGCCGACAGTTGCTGTTCGTATGCCGTCTCACCCTGTAGCAAGAGCGATAATTGAGAAAACCGGTCGTCCGCTTGCCGCACCGTCCGCAAATTCCTCGGGACTTCCGAGTCCGACGACGGCAAAACATGTTATGGACGACATGAACGGAAAAATCGAAGCAATCGTCGACGGTGGCCCGTGCGACGTAGGTATTGAATCCACGGTCGTTACGCTTGCAACCGATCCGCCGAGACTTCTCAGACCCGGCGGAATAACCCATGAGCAGCTCGAGGCGGTACTGGGTCACGTTGATATCGACCCTGCCGTGCTCTCACAGCTCAAGGAAGGCGAGCGTCCGGCTTCCCCGGGAATGAAATATAAGCATTATTCGCCGAAAGCCGAGGTATATATAGTAAACGGCAGTCTGCCGAGCTTTAAATATCAGATTGACTGCGATTTGCGTGAAGGAGATGCGGCTCTTTGCTTTGACGGTGAAGAGAACGAACTTCCCGTTCCCTGCCTTTCGTTCGGAAGAAAGGATAATTCGCTCGAACAGGCGCACAGCCTTTTTGATGATTTGCGTAAATTTGACGATATGGGAATAAAGCGTGTTTTCGTCCGTGCACCGTCCGCCGAGGGAGTAGGTCTCGGAGTTTACAACCGTCTTTTGCGTGCGGCGGCATTCAAAATTATCGAGCCGCCCGTTATTTACGGTCTGACAGGTCAGAGCGGCGCCGGCAAAACCACAGTCGGCAATGAGCTGAAAAAGAAGGGCTATCTGATAGTTGACGGCGATATTCTTGCAAGAAGGGCTGTTGAAATTCCCGATGTTCTCAATGCGCTTGCCGCCGAATTCGGAAAAGAAATTCTTGATTCCGAAGGCAATCTTATTCGCAGTGAGCTTGCCAAGCGTGCATTTGCCAACGAGCATAAGCGTCAGCGTCTTAACAGAATCACTCACCCTGTGATAACCGCTCTTGCGCTTGAAACAATAAGGAATAATTTCACATCGGAATACAAGGGCGTTATCATTGATGCGGCGGCAATTTTTGATTGTGATCTGCCGAAATACTGCACAAAAATGATAGTTGTAACCGCCGACAGGGATATACGTGCCGAGCGAGTAATGAAGCGTGACAGCATAAGCCGCGAGACGGCCATGCTCAGAATAAATGCACAAAAAAATGAGCAATATTATATAGAAAAGGCAGATATTATTGTCCGCAATAACGGAAGCGAAAACCTGTCCGATCAACTGAATGAATTATAAAACAAACGCCTTGCACAAACTGTCGGTTCAAGCAAGGCGAAAAAGAATAAGTTTACCGTAAATCGGTCGAATTTTTAAGGAGGAAATCACAATGGCAGAAGAAAAGACAGAAGTTGATGTTTTGTGCGAAAAATTGTTTATGAACAAAAAGCACAGCGCAAATTTTGTTGATGAAGCAGAGCTTCAAAAGGCGATGGATTTCGCCGAGGATTACAAAAAATTTCTCAACGATAACAAAACGGAGCGAGAGGTCGCAAAATTTGTTGTTGCCGAGGCAGAGAAAAAGGGCTTCGTTCCATTTGATAAATTCAAGAAGTACGCACCCGGCGACAAGGTTTACTATCTCAACCGTAAAAAAGCGGTTATCCTTGCCGTTATCGGCAAAAAAAGCGTCGGCGAGGGTGTAAGAATCGCAGCGGCTCATATTGATTCTCCCCGGCTTGACCTTAAGCCGAACCCTCTCTATGAAGCAAACGAGGTTGCTCTTTTCAAGACTCACTACTACGGCGGAATCAAAAAATATCAGTGGACAACGATTCCTATGTCACTCCACGGCATAGTCGTTCTGCGTGACGGCACGGAGGTAGAAGTCAGCCTCGGCGAAAAAGAAGGGGAGCCTCAGTTTGTTATATCCGACCTTCTTCCTCACCTTTCGAAGGAGCAGGACAAGAGAACCCTTGACGACGGAATTAAAGGCGAGGAGCTGAATGTTATTGTCGGCTCACTTCCGTTCAAGGCGGACAAGGGCAGCGAGCTCGTTAAACTTAACATTCTCAAGCTTCTCAACGAAAAGTACGGCATGGTCGAGGAGGACTTCCTCACGGCTGAGCTTGAAATGGTTCCTGCGGCAAAGGTTACGGATATCGGCTTCGACCGCAGTCTTATCGGCGGCTACGGCCATGACGACCGTGTCTGCGCTTATCCCGAGCTCAGAGCAATCCTTGACCTTGACGAAACGCCCGACTATACAGCCGTTGCCGTTCTCACCGACAAGGAGGAAACGGGCTCAGACGGAAATACAGGCCTGAATTCATCATATATGAAATATTTCATCGCCGACCTCGCAAGATCCGAGGGACTTATGGTTTGGGATGTTCTTTCAAAATCAAAGTGCCTCTCCGCCGATGTCAATGCGGCATTTGACCCGACCTTCCCGACTCCGTTCGAGGCAAGAAACGCTTCTTATCTTAACAGAGGCATCGTTGTCACGAAGTATACGGGTGCAAGAGGCAAGGGCGGCACCTCGGACGCAAGTGCAGAATTTGTCGGCGAGGTTACGAGAATTTTCAACAACGCTAACGTAAATTGGCAACTCGGCGAGCTCGGCGCGGTTGACGCCGGCGGCGGCGGAACGGTTGCAAAGTATGTCGCAAACCTTGACGTTGATGTTATCGACGTAGGCGTTCCCGTTCTCTCGATGCACGCTCCGTTCGAGCTCATCGCCAAGCTCGACGTTTACATGGCAAACAAGGCTTTCACAGCTTTCTTTAAAGCGTAAAACTAAACCCACTTTTCTCATGGCTATTAAATAAAAAACAGGCTCCCTATGCAGACGATGCAGGGAGCCGAGCATTGTGCTGAAAATATCGGCAATTAAATCAAGGACGGTGAAGCTATTGCCTCAAAACGAAATTAACGGGTCTGCTTACGGCGATGAGCTTTACGAACGTCCGCCGGAGTTTGACCCACAGTTCAATGTTGAATACCGCTCGCCTGTTCTGATGAGAATCATGCTTGTTGTTGTCAACCTTGCGGCTCTTCTTTTCAGCCGCTCATTCTTGCAAAGCTGGTACAGTGTTCACGGGACATCACCCGTTTGGATACCGCTTGCTTTTCTTCTCGTTCCGCTCGGCTCGCTCTTTTTTATCTATTATTATATGGGCAGAGTCGGCAACGAGATTATAATCAAGTTGATTTGTTTTGCTTTTTGTGCGGCGCAGATTTTCAATATTTTTTCGCCGATAGATTCAAAGCAAATTACACTCGGCAAAAACGGCTTTTCATCTGATTTTGGGTATGTCACGGAAGCAGGGAACATAATCGGAATTGCTTTCCCGTCCGACGGCAGCGCAACCACCGTTGACAGTATAGGACTCAAAGACGAAAACAAAAGCGCTGTCGCTTCGTTAAAGTCATTTATAAAAAGAGAGAAGCTCTATTCATGCACGGATGTAATTTATAAGCCCGAGCAGGCGGAAGAATTTGAAAGCTTCATTGAAAAATCTCCTTTGTGGCTCAGCGAAATTCCGGACAAAATCAATGGTTTGAAATATTCGCTCATTGACACCTCGGGGTATAATCTTTATACTTTTTTCGACTGCGAGTCAAAAGCATACAACACGCTTCCCGATTCGGGCAAGCACACGGTTTACCAAGTAATGTATAATTTGCAGAATCATGAGATGCGAATTATAAAATATACCAAAAATTTTTAACAGGATAATTATATGATAAGAGTTAATGAAATCAAAACTCCGTTGGAGGGTACATATGACGATGTGCTGGCAGGTGCGGCAAAAGCTCTGCGCATTTCCAAAAGGAAAATCCTCTCACTTGAAATCGTCAGAAAATCCCTCGATTCAAGAAAAAAGGAGAACCTCTTTTTTGTTCACAGCGTCGACGTAACCGTAGACGGAGATGAAAAAGAAATTCTCGCAAAAAGCAGGAACAAAAAAGCGGCAATCGTTGAACCGTTTACCTATACTATGCCCGAAAATAAGCGAACAAGCGAGCTTCGTCCGGTCGTTGTCGGCTTCGGTCCCGGCGGAATGTGGGCGGCGCTGACCCTCGCAAGAGCAGGACTTCGTCCGATCGTACTTGAGCGCGGCAGAGACATTGACGCACGAACTGCCGATGTAAACCGTTTTTGGACAACCAAAAAGCTTGATGAAACCTCAAATGTTCAGTTCGGAGAGGGCGGCGCAGGCACATTCTCCGACGGTAAGCTTACAACAGGAATCAAGGACAAGCTCTGCCGCAAGGTTTTTTTGGATTTTGTTGAGTTCGGCGCACCCGAGGATATTCTATGGTCATGGCGTCCGCATATAGGAACCGACAAGCTCGTTCAGGTTGTTAAAAATATTCGCGAGGAAATCAAAAACCTCGGCGGCGACGTACTTTTCTCCTGCAAGCTGACCGATGTTATCATTGCCAACGGCGTTGTTCACGGAATCTCATATGAAAACGGGAACGGTGAAAAAATTGACATTGAAGCCGACAGCGTAATTCTTGCCGTCGGTCATTCCGCAAAGGATACGGTTGAAATGCTTTATCGCAAGGGTATCGACATCATGCAAAAGCCGTTTTCGGTCGGAGCAAGAATCGAGCATCCGAGAGAAATGATAGACCGCTCGCAGTACGGTGAATTTGCAGGTCATCCGGCTCTCGGAGCGGCGGACTACAAGCTTGCCAACCATTCGCTTCATCACAGGGGCGCTTATACGTTTTGTATGTGTCCCGGCGGAACGGTTGTTGCCGCAACGAGCGACAGCGGCGCAGTTGTCGTCAACGGAATGAGCAATTACGCCCGTGACGGCAGAAACTCCAACTCGGCAATTCTTGTCGGTGTTGAGCCGGAGGATTTCGGCAGTGAGCATCCGCTGGCAGGCTTCAAGCTTCAGCAGGAGATTGAAGAAAAGGCTTTTGCCGCAGGCGGAGGAGACTATACCGCACCGGCTCAGCTCGTCGGTGATTTTCTTCAAAATGTCAAATCGACCCGGCTCGGAAGTGTCAATCCTTCATGTGCAACGGGAGTCAAACTCGGTGATATTCGTCAAGTGCTTCCGCAAAAGGTGACTGAGGCAATGGCGGCAGCTATCACAAAATGGGGCACTCAGCTCAAGGGCTTCGATCTTCCCGACGCTGTTCTGACTGCTCCGGAGACAAGATCCTCGTCTCCCGTGCGCATAGTTCGTGACGAATTTTACCAGTCGCTCAAGGTTCGTGGGCTTTACCCGTGCGGCGAGGGTGCCGGCTACGCCGGCGGCATAGTTTCCGCCGCTGTTGACGGACTCCGCTGTGCACATGCCGTGCTTAATGACGAGTTCTGAGTAAAAAAAGAAAAAAGCTATAGTTCACGACCGTCGGCAGATACCGACACTGAACTATAGCTTTATTTTTTATTCTATGTATTTTCTTCTTCTTTTTCTTTCTTCCGCAGATAAATTGTAAAAACCGCCTGAGAGAGACCCAGAAACATCATCATATATTGAAGCGGCTTGAGCCCGTAGAACAGGCAATCCGTCATTCCGCAAAGGAGAAATCCCGAAACACTTGCAAAAAGAGTAACCGCGACGTTCCTTGTGCCTGAGCCGAGTTTTGCGAGCCGAAAAATATTTATGTAGAATATCACAAAAATTGCCGCAAGCAGAATTGCTCCGAAAACTCCGTTTTCAAGCCACGTTTCAAGAAAGATATTGTGCGCATGAGGCTGTCTGACATGATACACTTCATGCATTACACGACGGATATTATCAAATCCCGTTCCGTATCCGAAAATCGGTTTTTCTTTAAGCATCGCGAAAGCTGCGTCCCAAACCTGCTTTCTCGTGTTTACGGAAATATCCTTGCCGCTGATGAGCGTGAGGAGCCTTTTGAAAATACCGTTTGCAAAAATCGCAATGGCGCAAACTCCGACTCCGCCGAGAGCCATAAGCTTTAAGCCTTTCTTTCCGCCGTAGAGAAGCAAGAGAAAGAAAACGATCACCGCAAAGAGATACGGACCTCTTGAATAAGAAAGCGCAATGCCGCCGATGGTTGTAAGGCAACAAACAAGCCCAATCCATCTGCGCTTTGAATTTTCCGAGCAAAGGAAAACATACGCCGTAAACGGAAGCATAGAAACGCAGAAGGTTGCAAAAAACAGCGGATTGGAAAATGTTCCGCTTGCTCTTGTTAAAAAGAAATGGAACTTTGTTGATGCCATGTTTGAAACAATAAAATCCGGCAGATATTTAACCAGTCTTTCAACGCCGAAATCAAGAAAACGCCAAAAAGGATTGAAGAATTTCGCGAGATCGCTTCCCGTCCTCCGGCAGAGATGGTAAAGTACCATTTGTGCAATTCCGATAAATCCGGCAATTCCCGAAGACAGACAGCCGAAATAGAACACCCTGTCAACAGCTTCCTCGGAATCCACGGTTTCGGTGAAAACATAGTATCCCGTAAACATCAGGCACCATAAGCCGATGCTTGCCAAGGAAGAGATTGCCGAGGACGAATAACTTGAGCAGATCACCATCCACGCCATGTAAATCAATATCGAAATTCCGAGTTTGCCGAAATTCGGCTTGCTCCTCTCTGCTATTCTTTTTTTCAAAACAAGAGCAAAAATTACAATGCCCAAAACAGGTGCAAAGTATTCAGGCAACAGTGCCGCCAAAAGGAACAAAAGCGGAGCATAAATACAGCTTTTATCCGATTCGACAGTTAATTTTTTTGTTTTCAAGAATCAGCTTCCTCCTCATTGGTTTTGTCGGCGGTTCCTTCTTCGTTTTCGTCGTTTTTTTTCTTTCCTTTTTCGCCGATAATCTTTTTATAAAAGAACGAACATATTATGCTGAGAAGCGCAGTAACGGCAAAAATTATAATTGCAAGATCAAAGTTTCTTCCTGTTATTTGGTTTCCGCACCAGGTTGATGAAATGATTGACGGAATTCTTGCGATGCTCGTAATCAGCATGAATTTTTTCATGTCAAGATCCGTTATTCCGGCGGCATAAGTCAATACATCCTTGGGCGTTCCCGGAATAAGATAAATAACAAAAAGCGTTTTGTACACCGTTTTTTTATCCTTGAGGAATTTCAATGAGTCGATTTTCTCGATCGGTATAAAAAGATTGACAAGACGTCTGCCGAAAAGCTTTGTCAAAAGAATTATGACCAACGAGCCGATCTCTGTTCCGAGCAAGCACAGGAACATACCCATCCATGTTCCGTACAAGGCGCCCGAACCGATTTCAAGCGGCTCGGCAGGTATAATTTTGACAACGGTCTGCATCGCACGAATCGCAACAAAAACAAGCTTGTCAAAGCCTTTAAAACGAGACAGAAAGGCTTTCATGTGCTCGGCATCGCAGAGCAGGGAATAAAGCTCCTTGCCGTACTTTATATATATATAGATAAAAACTGCGACTATGACAGAGCAAACAACAATTGACCCCACCCTTTGAATCAGGCGAAGCTTTTTTTGCTTTGCAACATCAGAGTCACAGCAATTTGTATTTTTCAAAAAAATCACCGAGCCTTCCGGTGTATTTCTGTTCTTTCCAAGGCTTTTTCTTACCGTTGAAATGAATAATAACCGTATTTTTCTCTACCCAGTCAAGGTCGATTTTTCTTTCCCCGGCAAAACAGGAAGAAAAATGACGGTAGGTTTTTTCATCAAGATTATAAACTCTCTCGTCGATCGGAAGCGTGCGGTTTTTCATCAAAGCATTTATGACATCCTGATCGGCAAGAAGAAGCTTTTTATGGTTAACTGAGATGAATTTAAAAATCCTTTTTAAAGAAATCTCTTCTCTCCATTTTTTTAAATCAATCAGCAACACGCCGGCGTTAATATAGCGGCTTCCTTTGCTCAGACCGAGGCGTAAGCGATTGACCCCCTCGGGGATTCCGTAAAGATGCGGAGCACCTGCAATAATATTCCCCTGCAAATCGAGATTATAAAAATCACTCAGATCGCCGTTGATAACGATATCGGGATCGAGATAAAGAACTCTTTCTACGTCATTTGGGAGAACATCTCCGGCAAGCAGACGGTAATATGTCGCCTTACTTATTCTGTCAAGCACAGGACAGCCGTCAAACATATCGTCGCTTACGGGGATTCTGTGTATCTCATGGTTTGTCATGCCGAGCGCCTTTTCCATGTCCGAAAAATCATTTTCGGTCAGCGATGAATAAGCAACATAAAGATCAATCCGATTGCCGGAATTAGTTTCGGCTATCGAGTTGAGCATAACGCACAGCGGATATATGTAATTTGAATCAAGCGTTATAAAAATATTCATAGCTTTCTTCACCTGTCAGACACTTCATGTGTCAATTATAGCAATAAACCCCGTTAAAGTCAATATAGACATATTTGCTTTTTAAGCTTAGATACACTGTCTTTAATTTCTATTATGTTTTTTTATAAAATAAAATCATAAAATATATCGTTATTCTTGAAAAATGAGCCGCCGAAGCGTCTCTGATCGGTGTGGAAAAATATACTTGACGTCTGCCGCGGCTGTGCCTTGCATACTGATCCGTCGCAAAATGGCTCATCACTCTTCGCTGAAAACATTCCACACGACTGTTTTCTTAACGCCCGGAATCTTTCCAAAAAAAAGAGCCGCATAAGCGACTCTGTTGGTGCAGGAGAAGGGACTTGCCGTCTGCTGCGGCTGTGCCTTGCATTCTAACAGTTCGCCGACCGTCGCAAGCGACAGTACCCGGCTCACTGCTCCTCGCTAAAAACAGTCCACAGGACTGTTTTTTTAACGCTCAGACCCTCTCGGGTTCAAGTCCTCCTCCAAATAAATAGTCAAAATATTCAAAAAAACAGAGCCGCATAAGCGACTCTGTTGGTGCAGGAGAAGGGACTTGAACCCTCATGAACTTGCATTCACTAGAACCTGAATCTAGCGCGTCTGCCGATTCCGCCACTCCTGCAAAATTATGCGGTATACAGTGTCAAACTGCATAAATGATTATATCATAGAAAGAAAAAATGTCAAGATTATTATGTCAATTCCTTTTATTATTTGCAATTATTATAATGTAATGATATAATTAACCGAAAACTTTTTTGGAGCGATCATTATGTATCATTTCTTTGTTCCCGCCGAAAATATTTCCGACTCTCAGGTCGTTATCACGGGCGGTGACTTTAACCACATTAAAAATGTTTTGCGAATGAAGCCGAACGAAAAATTTATTGCCAACGACGGCAACGGGGCAAGCTATTGCTGTTCGATTCGTGAATTTGTCGGAGACAGCGTTGTTGCCGATATTGAAAAAGGACAGCTCGAAAGCAGCGAGCTTCCCGTGCGCCTCGTTCTGTTTCAAGGCCTGCCGAAAGCAGACAAAATGGAGCTGATCATTCAAAAGACTGTAGAGCTCGGAGCAGTGGAAATTGTTCCGGTGGAAATGGTTCGCTGCGTGGTTAAGCTTGATGAAAAAAAGAAAAAGAGCAAGCTTGCCCGCTGGCAGTCGATCGCCGAAAGCGCTGCAAAGCAGTCGGGCAGAACGGTAATTCCCGAGGTGAAAGCCGTTATGACCTTTGACGACGCTTTGAAATATGCCGAGACACTTGACGTGCTGCTTGTTCCGTACGAGTGTGCAGACAGTTTGAAAAAATTGCGCGAAAAAATCGACGGATTGAAAACGGGCATGAGCGCAGGAATTTTTATCGGTCCCGAGGGCGGATACGAGGAAAAAGAAATTGAAAAAGCAAAAGAGCATGGCGGTGAAATTGTCTCGCTCGGCAAAAGAATTCTGAGAACGGAAACTGCGGCAATTGCTTCTCTTTCAATATGTATGTTCAACATCGAAGCGAATTTATAAGGAATAATTCTATGTTACCAATTGATTTTACAAAAAGAATGAAAGAGCTTTTGGGTGAGGAATACGGTAATTTTGAAGCGTCGTATTCAGAAGATCCTGTGCGTTCAGAATAAACACAAATAAAATAAGTAAAGAAAATTTTGAAAAAATCAATCCGTTCGGCGGTGAAAAAATCCCGTATGCGGAAAACGGATTTTATTTTTCCGGAGACGGAATAGGCAATCACCCGTATCATCACGCAGGCATGATTTACATTCAAGAGCCGTCGGCAATGGCGGCAGTCGAGAGCGTTGATATTCAGCCTGATTGGAACATTCTCGACCTTTGTGCCTCCCCCGGCGGCAAGTCGACCCAAGCGGCGTCGCAAAATCCCGACGGCGTTCTTGTTTCCAATGAGATCGTTCCTTCAAGGTGCAAAACGCTGACGGGCAACATTGAACGGATGGGTTTCCAAAACGTTATAACGACCTGCGCCGACGCAAAAAGAATTGCGGCACTTTATAACGAAGTTTTTGACCTTGTTATTGTGGACGCTCCTTGCTCGGGCGAGGGAATGTTTCGCAAGGACGAGAATGCGCAAAAAGAATGGAGCGTTGAGAATGTTTTGCATTGCGCCGAACGCCAGCGTGAAATCCTTGACAAGATAAAAACAACCGTTAAGCCCGGAGGACTTTTGCTTTATTCAACCTGCACTTTTTCGCTTGAAGAAAATGAAAAAAATATTGATTGGTTCCTCAATGAAAACGATAATTTTGAGCTGATTGAAGTCAAGGACAGTGTTAAAAAATTTACGGCAGACGGAATTATGTTTGACGGCTGCAATGAAAAAAATATTTCACGCTGCCGGAGATTTTATCCCCATGTTGCAAAAGGAGAAGGACAGTTCATTGCGCTGATGAAAAAGACCGACGGCATTGGAATTGAAGAATTTCCTCCGAGTGCACTCAAGGACATTTCGAAAAAAGAGGAAAAAATTATTTTCGATTTTCTTGATGAAACATTGGAAAGCTACAACAAAAACGCCGTCAAAAAATATAAAGATAATTACGTTTATTTTGATTATGATTTTCC
>ENA-OUOY01001208-OUOY01001208.1-human-gut-metagenome-genome-assembly--contig:-NODE-1208-length-15597-cov-22.139171_pt1 | contig 15597 bp, 15 predicted proteins | sample MGYA00237937_ERZ548767 | MGnify/ENA primary metagenome ERZ548767 (study PRJEB26490, sample SAMN05356887) | human gut metagenome | biome: terrestrial biome; feature: human-associated habitat... | reverse complement strand
ATTTCGCAAAATCAGCATCCTTGCGAGCAAATAATTTTGCGTTCATTATATCATGTATGAAAATTGTGTATCAGAGAGAAAATAGAAAGAGACTATGAAGCTGTGAGTGGTGGAAACAGATGCATAGTCGTGGTTGTTTAATGTGTATTTGTGTAAAATAATAGAAAGAACTTAGAGGTGGAACATGCCGGAAAAGAAACAGATTTTAGGATATATTCATTCAACAGAAAGCTTTGGAGCAGTCGATGGTCCGGGAATTCGATTTGTTGTATTTTTACAGGGATGCAAGATGAGATGCAAATATTGTCATAACCCAGAGACATGGAATCTTGTAACAGATTACAGCAGACTGTATGCTGACGATGTCAGCGATGATGAAAGAGAAGCACTTGAGAAAAAAATTGAAGAGAATACAAAACTGCTCAAAGATAAAGGTGTTAAGATCGAGGCCAGAACTCCGGAAGATCTGTTAAAGCAGGCACTTCGTTATAAGCCATACTGGAAAGGTCAGGGTGGTATCACTGTAAGCGGTGGTGAAGCATTACTTCAGATGGATTTCCTGATCGAATTTTTCAAGCTGGCAAAGGCGCAGGGTATCCATACTACGATCGATACGGCCGGAAATCCATTTACCAGAGAAGAACCGTTCTTCTCAAAGTTCAATGAACTGATGAGCCTTACAGATCTTTTTCTACTTGATATCAAACAGATCCATGATGATAAGCATCGTGAATTAACAGGATTCTCAAATCAGAATATTCTGGAGCTTGCACAGTATCTGTCCGATCAGGGCAAGCATATGTGGATCAGACATGTACTTGTTCCGGGAATTACGACAGATGAGGATGATCTGAAGAAGACAAAAGAATTTATAGATACTCTTAAAACAGTGGATAAGGTAGAGGTACTTCCATATCATAAGCTGGGTATTCAGGAGTGGGAGAGACTTGGAATTCCTTATAAATTAGAGGGAATCGATCCTCCAACAGAGGAGCAGCAGAAGCTGGCAAAGAGCATTCTTGAAAAATAGGGAATGAACAAAAACATCACACGGATGGTATATATATTTTATGAAGCAGACCTGTCCGAATGTCGGTCCTTAGCGATCCGCTATTAAGCGGGAGCTTAGTACCGTTACATGAGGATAGAACGAAAGTGTTCTGCGCAATAAAGATATATATACCGTCCGTGTGATGTTTTATGTCACGAACTTATATAATAAGAATGCTCTTTGCAAGCATGTTTTTAGAGTAGGCGGAAGGTCGACTTTTGAGTGTCGATGATTCCGCCTTTTTTTAGTTTGCTGATTTCAGCGGACATGGCGGAGCGTTCTACACCGAGATAGTCTGCGAGTGCCTGACGATTGAAAGGAATAGTGAAGGTATCCGAATGATTCTGTTTTGCCTGGTCGGAGAGGTATGCCATTAATTTATCACGGGTTGTTTTCTCTGACATATAGCGTATTTTTTGATTTAACGCAAGGTTTTTCCGGGCAATTTCGTGTAGCAGATTCCGGATCAGGGTGTTGTGAAAATCACAGGAATTCGAACAGGAGGTCAGAAGGTGGTGACAGTCCAGAAGCAGAATATCACTGTCAGTCATGGCAAAGACGCTGATCGGTACAGTAGAAAGACCTGCGCAGGAGAAGGCTTCTGCAAACAGATCACCGGGTTGTAGATCTGTCATGACGCTTCGGTGCCCATAATAATCTTCCCGGATCACCTGCGCTGTTCCGGTAAGAATGATTCCGATAAAGCGTGCCGGATCGCCCTCTACGAATATGGGATTCCCTTTTTTTACATGAATATGGTTTCCGTCCAGACATGTAAGCATAGCCGGCAGATCCTGTTCATCGATGCCGGTAAACAGGCGGCAGGCTGACAGGGTATCAATATAGGATGTAAGATCGTGTTTGTTCATAAAATTTCCATTTCCTTAAATGTTGTTTTGTTGGAAATCCAACATACATTTTGAAATAAGTATATTAGAATAAGCACATAAAATCAAGAACCTGATTGACAGTTAAGTGATGAAAGTAAGCTGCGATGTATAATGTCGATCAAAGAAGCGACAGATATAACAGCAAATATCATAGAATGATCAGGTATCGGGTATTCAGGAGGAAAAACGATGATTCGCAGGATTATAGAAATTAATGAAGAAAAGTGTAACGGCTGTGGGGCATGTGCATCGGCATGCCATGAGGGCGCGATCGGGATGGTGAATGGAAAGGCAAAGCTGCTTCGTGATGATTATTGTGACGGACTGGGAGACTGTCTTCCTACCTGTCCGACCGGAGCCATTACATTTGTTGAACGTGAAGCAGCGGACTATGATGAGGCAGCGGTATTGGCGGCAAAAGCTGAGAAGGCAGTAAATGGAGCAGGCAGTCCGTCAGGAGAACCACTACCATGTGGTTGTCCGGGTACGGCTATGAAGACATTTAACAGAGACCGGTATGACAAAAAGACAAAAACTGTTGAAGCTGGGAGTAAGACTGTGCAAAATGGTGAAGTATCATCTGAGCTTGTACAGCAGTTAGCATCGATGATGGGACAGCAGGAGTCAGAGCTGCGCCAGTGGCCGGTACAGATCAAGCTTGTTCCGGTGACAGCCCCTTGGTTTGATGGAGCAAAGCTGCTTGTTGCGGCGGATTGTACAGCGTATGCATATGCAAATTTCCATCGGGATTTTATTAAGGAACATATCACTTTGGTTGGCTGTCCGAAGCTTGACATGATAGATTATTCTGCAAAGCTGACAGAGATCATCCGGAATAATAATATCCGGAGCGTTACGGTTGTGAGAATGGAGGTCCCGTGTTGTGGTGGTATTGAGATGGCTGTAAAAAATGCTCTTCAGAACAGCGGCAAATTCCTTCCGTGGAATGTGGTTACAATTTCAACAGATGGAAAGATTATGTAAGTAAAATAAATGTATATTGTATTACTGTTGTTCCTGTAAGATCACGTGGGATAGAAGACACAGATTTTGCAGGAATATATGTCAGGTGATAGAAAAATAAAAGAGAAGAAGGCTTCGGGTGTCAGAAATTATAAGGTAAAGAGCGTGACCGGAAAATAATACTTGACATTTTGGTTAGAAACGTCTAACATAACATGTGTTATGATGAATGATCAGGAAAACACAATAGAGAAAATCAAACAGACAGCATTAGACGAATTCTTCATACATGGCTATAATAAAGCAAGTCTTCGAATGATCTGCAGCCGGGCAGGAGTTACAACCGGTGCAATGTATTTTTATTTTAAGAATAAAGAAGCGTTGTTCCGGGAGATTTTTGAACCACTGGTTGTGCAGTATGAAGAATTGCTTGTCAGATATATGGAGTTAGAGCTTGCAGAGCCGGAGATTGGTACGCAGTTAGATGTTCAGATGATGCGATTTATTCTGGAACACCGAAAAGAAGCGGTGGTCATTCTGGAGAAGGCGCAAGGAAGCTGTTATGAAATGTATCGTTCCAAGGTAGAACAACTGATGGAGCAGTCGATATATACATTTTATAAGAGCCGGATGGAATGTGAGCCGGATGAGAAGCTTGTAAAGATACTGGCCAAGATCCGTTTGGATGGATGCCTGGAGATTATTAAAGGAAATTACAGCATGGAAGATAGTTTGTATCTGGTTGAGAAGATCGGGATCTACTCGATGGGTGGAACAGATAAATTAATACAGAATCTAAGAGCGCCTCACAGCATGTAGCTGTGGGGTTCTTTTTTTACAACATAACAAAAAATAACATTTGTTATGTAAATACAGAAAAGGAGAATAATTTATGAGTGAAGGAAAAGTAATGCAGACAGGAACAACAGGAGAACAGGCTAAAACAAAGGTAGGAGTACAGGGAGTACCGGAGACGATGCTGCAGACTTTATTTGCAAGAGCGGCAGAATCCGAAAAAAAGAATCACCATATCTATGATAAGAAAGCGATCGAGATCGTATCCCGGTTGGATTATGATTTTTCAAAGGCAGAATCCGATAAGTTGATGAGCAGCGGTGTAATTGCAAGAACGATCGTGTTGGATCGTCTGGTAAATGATTATCTGACCAAGCATCCGGATGCCATTGTTGTAAATATTGCCTGTGGACTGGATACCCGGTGTTACCGGATGAAGGGAAAATATCAACGTTGGTACAATATTGATCTTCCGGAGACCATGGATATCCGAAGTCGTTTCCTTGAGGAGAATGACCCTGTTTATCAGATCGCTAAGTCTGCAACAGATCCATCTTATACGTTGGATATCGAGTATCATGGAGAACCGGTTTTGGTGGTCATAGAAGGGCTTACGATGTATTTAACGGAGCAGGATGTGCGTAAGATGTTTGAGATTATTGATCAGACATTTACACAGGCAAAGGTTCTGGTTGAGGTAATGGCACCATTTGTTGTGAAGCATATGAAAGAGAAGTCCATAGAGGGAAGCCAGGCGAAATTCATCTGGGGTGTGAAAAGCGGAAAAGCATTTCAGAGTGTTGCTCCTTCTTTCCAGAGCGAAAAAGATATCAGTCTTGTAGAAGGAATGAAGGAATTTGTTCCTGTATATAAGGTGCTTGGAAAGATTCCGGCTGTAAGGAATTTTTCAAACAAGATTCTGGTACTGAATAAACGATAAGAGTTGAATTTAACGGATTTGGTAAATCGCCGGCGTTTATGATACGCATAGGTGTTGCCATACTGCCTCAAAAATAGTAAAATAAACTCAGATTTTGTCTGAATATTGGAGGTTTACTATGAATGAGACAGTTGTGATCAATGCATATATAGTCATATCAATTATTATTGCTGCTACAGATATATTATTAGCGGTAAAATCTTTTAAAAAGAATAAAACAACAGGTAGATTTCTGGGGTTTGCCTGTGTGGGTGCGGCTATTGTAGATATTAGTTATCTGATCAGTATCATAAGTGATTCCTATATGTGCATGGCGGCTATGTCGAGTATATATTTTATAAGTATAGATTTTATGCTTGTCTCTCTTTTAATTTTCACGGTTTATTTCACAAAAGGAAAGTTTTCCGAATATGGGAAATGGATGGTAACATTCTGCTTTTTATATTGTATATATGAATTGATCGTGTTTGCAGTTAATCCATTTATGGAAATTGCAATTGAATATAAACCACGGGATACGCTGATTGCAAAGTATAGCTATCACATGAAGCCCTTGTATGAGCTCCATCTGATATTTTCGTATGTAATGGTGTTATTGGTGGTAGGTTTATTGATTCGGAAGATTTGCAAGATTCCGCATGAATATCGTTGGTAGTATTTAAGTGTTATCATAGGAATTCTTATTATTGTAGGGTCAAATGCGATCTTTTTATTTTTACCGGGCGAATCTGTAGTGAATTTACTGGACTATTCGATCGGAGGATACAGTGTAGTATCATTTATTATTTATTGGAGCTGCTTTGATTATTCCACACATGGGATGTTGAATAAATTGAAGACAAGTATATTTGAAAATATAGGGCAGGGCATCGTTTTGTTTGACGATGACGAGCACCTAATTCTGCATAATGAAAGAGCTGATTTTTTCCTGGGAGAAAAACTGTTGACCGGATGTAAAGATCTTCAGAGTTTTCTGGATGTATATGGATTGTCGTTTGATCCGGAATCAGATGACGACAGCTTTTCCCTGCAATGCTATGTTAAGTTGGAAACGGAAGAAAAGACATTGCGATGCGATGTAAAGAAGCTTGAAAATAAAAAGGGCCATAAGATTGGTCAGATGTTTGTATTTACAGATATCGCACTTGAGACGGATATGCTTACAGGATTTCAGAAATGGGAAAATTTCAAACAGCTTGCATTGGAAAAAAATGATCATTTTACGTTCCCGGTAGGAATTGCTGTATGTGATATTAACAGTTTGTCTGTTATCAACAGCACACTTGGGAAAAAAGCAGGGGATCAGAAGATCCGGTCGTTGTCGGAAAATATGAGAACCTGTTTTCCTGAAAGGGCATATTATGTCAGAGGAACCGAGGCACATCTTATAGCATTGTGTAGCCGAAGCAGTGAAGATGAGATGGCAGTATGTGCCGAAAAACTTAAGGAGAAGTTCGACGGAAGTATTCAGTACGCAGTCAATGTAGTAGAAGATGAGACACACAGTATAGTTGAAAGCATTCGAAATACAACTAAAGCTATGCGTACAAAGAAATTAGTAGACAGCAAATCCATTCATTCGGATATGCTGGCATCTCTGATACGGGCACTTGAGGAATGTGACAGTGATACGGAGCATCACGTTCGCCGTACACAGATTATGGGTGCAGAGCTTGGTAAACGTATAGAGTTATCCGATATACAGCAAAGCCGCTTGTCCCTTCTCTGTCTGCTTCATGATATCGGAAAGATCGGTGTTCCGATGGAGATATTGAACAAACCGGGAAAACTTACCGATGAAGAATGGAAGATCATGCGTTCACATGTTGAAAAGGGCTACGATATTGCAAACAGTAATGTAGAATTGAAGCAGATCGCAGAGGAAATCAGACATCATCATGAAAGATGGGATGGAAAGGGCTATCCGGACGGACTGAGCAGGGAGAGTATACCTGTACTGTCACGTGTAATTGCTGTTGTTGATGCATTTGATGCGATGGTAAGTGACCGTCCATATAGAAATGGAATGCCTGTATCCGATGCACTTGAAGAATTAAAAAAATGCGCCGGAACACAATTTGATCCGTTTATTGTTTCCGAGTTTATTCAAATGATATCAGAGAATTATTCTGATACCGTAAAGGGAGTTCATAAGTTCAGGCAGGAGAAGGAAAAAACTCAACACAAACAAGTGGCAAAACCGGAGGATAACAGTACACTTCAGGAAGCATTCTGTGTACATACAGTGCAATGCAGCAGATATTTGCTGGATGGTTCATGGAATATTTTGTCTGTGGATGATAATTTCGAGAAGCTGACAGGCTATTCCGGTGAGGATGTAGAAAAAAATTCCATGAATCAGATGGACCTGATCCCTGAAGCTGATCGGACAGAATATTTGTGCCGGACAAATGCCAATCTGGCTAAGAGTACATATGTATTGCAGGAACACAGACTCCATCGAAAGGATGGAAAGGATATTTATGTCTTTTGCTATGGACGTGTCTTTTACGATTCGGCAGTTAAACAGGATCGTGCAGAGATTATTATTTCGGATGTATCGAGTACTTATTCCATGAAGATCCTGACAGATGCAGAGCAGAATAAGGCGGAAGTCAGATTGCGGAATTGGGAGAATACATATCGTACAGATTCCCTGACGGGCCTTTTGAATCATGCGGCTTTTCGGAATGATATGGAGATGAAGCTGTTATCAGGTGATTTTAATGCAATGATGATCATGATAGATGTTGATAAATTTAAGCAATATAATGATACCTATGGTCATCATAATGGTGATAAATATCTGATCTTAGTCGCCCAGACATTGCTTGTGTCTTTACGAAATGAAGATTTTGCCAGTCGTATGGGTGGGGACGAATTTGCGGTAATGATGTTCTTCAATAAGAGTGTGCCGGAGAAGGCGATCAAAGAACATGCCCAGCAGATATTTGACAAAGTAAATCTGACAGTAAAATCTGCAGAGGGAGGTACCGGCATCTCTATGGGCGCAGTCATCGCTAAGTCAGAAGCAACCTTTAACCGGTTATATGAGGAAGCAGATAATGCATTATACGAGGCAAAGGAAAGCGGAAGAGGCAGACTGGTCGTGAAGGAGCATGGGGAAAAATAATATAGTATTTATGTTTATAGATGGCATTCTAACAGGAAGTGTTAGGATGCCATAAGAAGTTTGGAGAATTTTGATGACAAAAGAGGAATGGTATAAGCAGCTATTTGAGAGACTTGGTAATTCCAAGTTCCGAAGCAGCTTTCATTTAAAGCAGAAGGATATTGATTACATAAATGAAAAAGGACTGGATACTATAAGACAGCATGCGCAGGACTTTATTGCAAAGCGGGAAGCTCCGGCGGTTATTCCAAACGATGGAAAACAGACGCCGATGAAAGGGCATCCGGTATTTATCGCACAGCATGCAACTGCAACCTGCTGCAGGGAGTGCATCCGAAAATGGCATAAGATACAGCCGGGCAGGGAATTGAGCCAGATACAGCAGGAGTATCTTGTGGATGTGATCATGACCTGGATTCAGAGAGAGATGGAGAGGAATAAGGATTAGATAGGTAAAAATAATATTTCTTTAATTGGGATAGAATACTATGAGATAATTCGCTTAATTTGTTGACTATTCCCTTAATTAACACTATTATTTAAGGAAAAGAAAGGAGAAGTAAGGGAATGCGAAACTTCAATTATTCTGCAATTAAATATCAGAAATGGGATTCAGAGATTTTAGGGTTAATTGCTGCTATTTATAAAGAAGCTGGAAAACAGGAGATGTATTTGAAGCAGCGTCCAGAGGAACTTGATAAACTTGTAGAGATTGCAAAAATACAAAGTACCGAGGCATCTAATGCTATTGAAGGCATTGTTACGACGAGTACCAGAATTCGTCAGCTTGTTGAAGAAAAGACAACACCTAAGAACCGGGATGAGCAGGAAATTGCGGGTTATCGTGATGTGCTGAATGTTATTCATGATAGCTTTGATGCGATTCCTATTACAAAAAATTATATTTTGCAACTGCACAAGATGTTATATAGCCATATGAACAATCCGCTTGCAGGGCAAACAAAGAATGTACAGAATTATATTAGTGCTACTTATCCGGATGGACATGTCGAAGTGCTGTTTACACCACTTGCTCCATTTGAAACACAGGAGGCACTCGACAGAATCTGTGAGGAATACAATCGTGTCATAGGAAATATGGAATTGGAGCCACTTATTGCCATTTCTGTTTTTATACATGATTTTCTATGCATTCATCCTTTCAATGACGGAAATGGAAGAATGAGCCGTCTGCTCACTACATTACTGCTGTATCGGAGTGGATTCTATGTTGGAAAGTATGTCTCATTGGAAGCAAAGATTGCCAAGAATAAAGACCTGTACTATGAGGCTCTTGCTGCGGCTCAGCCGGGCTGGCATGATGGAACAGAAGATGTAGTGCCATTTATCAAATATTTACTTGGTACCATTCTTGCTGCCTATAAAGATTTTGAAGACAGAATGGCGTTGGTTGAAATAAAACTACCTGCACTTGAAATGGTACGGAGAGCAAGTCATAATAAAATTGGACGTTTCAATAAGCAGGATATACGGGAGCTATGCCCTACACTCAGTGACAGCTCTATTGAAGGTGCATTGCGAAAATTGGTTGCATCAGGAGAATTGAGGAAAGAAGGAAAAGGAAAAAATACCTGCTATTTTGGGGTGAGGTAGGTGGTTGATTTTTTGTAAATATGAATTGGGGTAAGGGGTGGATTCATAACAGGATTTTGTCTGAATACTTATCCAGATGACCAAAACTAAAATATAAGTACCAACCGTCAAATTCGATGGTTGGTATTTTTTTAGAGTTTTCTGCGTCGGCAAAAACAACAGAAGAATGAGAACAAAATATGGATTTGTTGCCGATAATGTGGTATACTAACTATAGTAAACGTGATTTTTGAAATCATGATAATAAAAGGCTCACAGAATATGCTTTTTATCGTGTGAAAGGAGGAGGGCGGCAGATGCGATATCTTTCAGTTGCTGAAATGGCAAAAAAATGGGATGTATCTGAACGTAGTGTAAGAAATTATTGTGCCCATGGTCGTGTGCCGGGAGCATTTCTTACCGGAAAGACATGGAATATTCCGGAAAATGCAGAAAAGCCGGAGCGCACTAACAAGAAGAAAGAAAAGCCAACGACCTTACTGGATGTTTTGCAGGATGAGAAGGCGAATAAATATGCTGGAGGCATTTATCATAAGACACAGATTGATTTAACATATAATTCAAACCATATGGAAGGCAGTCGGCTGACCCACGATCAGACCCGATATATCTTCGAGACGAATACCATTGGTATAGAAAAAGAAGTGCTTAATGTAGATGATGTGGTTGAAACAGCAAATCATTTCCGGTGTATTGATATTATTATTGATCATGCAAAATTGGCATTGACGGAAAAGTTTATTAAGGAGCTGCATCTGATTCTAAAAAATGGAACCAGTGATTCCAGAAAGGATTGGTTTGCTGTCGGTGATTACAAGAAACTGCCAAATGAAGTCGGCGGTATGGAAACTGCACTTCCGGAAGAAGTAGCAGACAGAATGAAGAAATTGCTGTCAGAGTACAATAACAAGAAAGAAAAGACCTTTGACGATATTCTGGATTTTCATGTGAAGTTTGAACGTATCCATCCATTTCAGGATGGAAATGGTCGTGTGGGAAGATTGATCATGTTTAAGGAGTGCCTGAAATACAATATTGTTCCATTTATTATCGAGGATAATTTGAAAATGTTTTATTATCGAGGATTAAAAGAATGGGACAATGAAAAAGGGTATCTGACTGATACTTGCCTGACAGCGCAAGATAGATATAAAGCATACCTGGATTATTTTAGAATTGCATATTAAAAGTGAAAATACTGCGGCACAATATCGAGCGACAGTTCCTGTGAATGCAGATATGCTAGTTCTTTATTATGATATGTCTTTGATTTTATTCCTTTCCGGGAAGATATGCTTGAACGAGACATTGAGCAGACACTGGTTCGGATGTCATAAAGCTTCTTCTGGAGTTTGGAACAGGAGTGTATCACTTTACGGCAGAGTCGGTAAGAATCACAGTGTTTCTGAATGACTTTCTGCGTGCTTAGCTCACTGGTGATGTGTGCTATTCTCTGATCAGCCGCTTTAACAGAAGCATCAACATCAGAAACATGCTGCCTGAAATCCTCATAATTCAGTAGGTTATTTTCTGAAAGATAGTTGAAGGTGCGGGCTGCCTCTTTTAGATTATTGAGTTTTGCCCAATGTTCAAATCCTTCTCGATTGCCAGTCGTTACATACGTGGAGATATTGATATACAGGCGAGCTTCTCTGGACAGATGTTTTGGAGTTTTCACTTTGCTACGATTTTTAGCTAAGCGGATGCGGACGTTTTCTTCCGTATAATAACTTCCCAGAGATTTCATATAAGTGAAATTTTTTTGTTCCGGTGCACGGAAAGAAAGATGCTTTCCCTGCCGGACTTCATATCCAGCTAACTGCATTTTTTGTAGAAATTCCTCATAGTTGATGGAAGTCCAGATTGCTTTATCAACTGCAACACGTAGCTTGGCTTTCCAACTGGTGCCACGATGATATTCCATGTTCTCTTTATAGCTTTTTCCTTTTTCTCCGGTTGGCATACTGGTGGCAAGTCCATTTTCCAGGCAGATACGATTACTGATTCTGCAGAGTTTATGGTAGCTCCGCTTATTGGAAACATACTTGTGATGATCAACAAAGCTTGCAGAGTTGAAGATGATATGGTTATGAATGTGCTTTTTATCAACATGGGTACTGATCACGTATTCATATTTTCCTTTCAGTACTTCGGCTGCAAATTGCTGTCCTAAGCGATGGGCAGTTTCGGCATCAACTTCTCCAGGTTTAAATGACTGGATCAGATGAAATGCCAGGTTATCACCTTTGTCCATTCCATTCTTTTTTGCCATTTCTCTAGTCATGGAAAATTCGAGATCAGCAGTTTCCGGGGAACAGCCAAAACTGGAAACCAGCAGTTTTTCATCAGTCTTGTCTGGATTCGTGATATAGTCCAGAGCTTTCTTGTCTGTTACTTTAATGGGGAAGATCTTAATATATGCCATAGTTCTTTCACCATCTCTTTCAATTCTTGCATTTCTTCCGGATATAGATCTCCGGTGGTATTTACCTTTTTTGCAATCTGGTTGATATTTATGCCAATCTTGTGCATTTCCTCATACTGTTTCTTCAGAGGAGTTGTATCTGTGTTGACGATGTAGCCGTCGATTGCCATCTTACGCAGATAAGCTCCCATGTTCTTGGTTTTTGATTCTATCATCTTCCTGCGGATTAGCTTTCGTTCTTCTTCTGTGACATAAAAATGAATTTCTTTGTTTCTTTTTCTTTCAGCCATTAGCAGTTTCTCCTTTCTGAGAGGGCAGTAGTATCGTTGCTTTCAGCGTTTTTCAATTCAGGGCAGGGTACCCTAAATTGGGATTTTCCGGAAGTGTATCCTCACTTCCTGTCCTTGCTGTTTTACCCCTCTATTAGTTAAAGTCAGGAGAACCGGGAAAATGCAAAAGAATTTGGCAGGTAGTACGGGATACGAAAATGTGGTATGATTATGGGCAGGATATCAGAAGAATCAGGAGTTGAAAAGATTGTGAAGACGGAAGAAATCTTTGAATACGTGCAGAAACAGTACGGTACAGTTCCGGAATATTTATGGAGTAAATCGCCAGACAGTGCGGTACTTCGTCATAAAAATGGAAAATGGTATGCAGTATTCATGACAGTTGAGAAATCTAAGTTGGGATTAGAGGGAAATGAGCTGGTTGACATCATGGACGTAAAGTGCGATCCAGAAATGACCAGCATGATTATTCAGACTTATGGATTTTTACCAGGATATCATATGAATAAGCAGCACTGGATCACGATTTTACTGGATGGTTCAGTCAGTGAAGCAAAGACATTGGACTTTTTAGATATGAGCTATGACCTGATTGACGGAACAGACAGAAAGGAAGAAAAATGAGAACAGCGATAGTATACGCATCTGTGCATCATGGAAATACAGAAAAATTAGCAAAGAGGATCGCAGAAGAATGTCAGGTGGATTTGATTGATGCTGTGATACAGCCAGATGCAGATCTGAGCAGTTATGATATGATTGGGTTTGCATCAGGAATCTATTTTTCAAAGTTTCATCAGTCGATATTGGAATTTGCAGAGAAGAATCTACCGAACGACAAAAAGATATTTCTGATCTGTACTTATGGTGGAAGTGCGAATTATAAATCCATAGAGCAGATTTTGGATAAAAAACATGCCAGTGTGGTTGGAAAATTTGGCTGTAAAGGGTATGACACATTCGGACCATTTAAACTGGTTGGAGGTATTGCAAAAGGACATCCGAATGAAGAAGATATGAAAAACGCAGTGGACTTTGTAAAAGGAGTACACTAATTTTTGAGCAAAAGGAAAACCGGGGATTTTACTCCTCGGTTTTCTGGCTGTTATGCTTCAGTCTTCAACTTGAAAAATATCTTCTACAGGCACTTTCAGGTAATGTGCCAGCCGGATTGCAATCTCAAGAGAGGGATTACGTTCTCCACGTTCGATGCGGCCTATAGTCTGACTGCAGGAACCTATGGCTTCAGCCAAATCTGCTTGAATGAGATTCCGTTCTTCACGAATATCTTTTAGTGTATTATTGATTGCCATTCAATCACTTCCTTTGCTTATTGTTATCAGCAGAATTGTGAACCTGCTGTTGAAATCTAATGGAATCCCGGAATTTCTGCACCTTTGCATTTCCCGATTACTTTTCCAAAAATCTTAAAAGAGTCAGATTCCAAAACCTGGATAGGACGATATTTTTGATTTAAAGAAATCAGATAAACACCATCTGGCTCATCGTGTAATTCCTTGATGTAAGTATTGCCGTTGAGATAGAAGATTCCAATTTCACCATTAGCAAGAGAATCTTTTTTCTGAATCCATGCGACATCGCCTGTATGATAAAGTGGCTCCATACTGTCACCGGAGATCCGTACACCAAAGTCAGTCTGCTCAGGAGCAAGGTGTCCTACATCATAAGTTTCTTTTACAGAATCTTCCAGGTAATTTCCAGTACCAGCAGAAACTGGTTCCCAGGTAATTTCTACAGGATGATGGAATGGGATAATCTTTGCAGACAGTGGAGAAAACTTTTTAGAAGCTTTCAAAATATCAGCAAATTCAATCAATTTATTTCTGCCTTCTTCATTTAATCCACCCATAATGTTATATGGGTTTTCTCCAAAGAAGGATTCATATATATCTTCGATATCAAGTAACTGGCAAAGTGTCAGGAAAACATGTAAAGCTGGTTCTCGTGCATTGGTCTCCCATTTGGAGATTGCTTTTGTAGTGACCTGAATACCTTCTTGAGAAAGCAGGTCTACCAGATCTGATTGAGAGTATCCTTTCTTTTTTCTATTTTCTGCTAATATTTCCCCGAAATCACGCATTTGTTCGCCTCATTTCTATTTGAATTTTCTATATGCATTATACCGTATGTTAGAAATAAAATCAACAATAATCTCCGAAATGGAGAAAATGCAACCAATATGTCGCTTGACTATCTCCGGAATGTCGATATATACTAAACATACAGAAATTGATAAGACATTATGTTGAAGGAAACAGCTGGGAGGTGAAAAGTTTGAGTGAGCGTGTGATCCTGCATAGTGATATGAACTGTTTTTACGCCAGTGTAGAAATGCTACATCATCCGGAATTTGCCGGAATGCCTCTGGCAGTAGGTGGCGATCCGGAAGCCCGGCATGGAATTGTACTGACAGCAAATTATATCGCCAAGAAAAAAGGAGTAAAAACCGGAATGGCATTATGGCAGGCGAAACAGGTTTGCCCGGAAATTATTTTTGTACCGCCACGGATGGATTTATATTTGCGATTTTCACAAATGGCAAGAGAAATCTATTCAGAGTATACAGACAAAATTGAGCCATATGGAATTGATGAAGCCTGGCTGGATGTATCAGGCAGTGGAAATCTGAAAGGAAGCGGAATGACAATTGCGAGAGAAATCAGCCATCGGATTAAATACGAACTTGGAGTAACAGTGAGTATTGGAATTTCCTGGAATAAGATTTATGCGAAACTCGGCTCGGATTATAAAAAGCCGGATGCAATCACAGAGTTTAATCGAGAAAATTATAAAGACAGGATATGGCATCTTCCTGCGTCAGATTTGCTTTATGTCGGAAGACAGACAAATAAGAAATTGCAAAAACTTGGAATCCGGACAATCGGGCAACTTGCGGAATCAGACGAAAAGTTGTTAGAGAGCCATTTTGGAAAAATAGGAAATGTATTATGGGCTTTCGCAAATGGCTGGGATGAAGATCCGGTTTGCAAGGAAGGGTATGAAGCTCCAGTAAAGTCGATAGGTAATAGCACTACAACACCGAGAGATCTGGAAAATGATCTGGATGTCTGGATCATTCAAATAGCATTGGCAGAAAGTGTAGCTGCACGATTGCGGAAACATGGATTTAAATGCAAAACAGTAGAAATTACAGTTCGAGATAATGGATTGTATAGTTTTTCCAGACAGATACATTTACGACAGCCAACGAATATTACAAACGAGATTGTAACTGCAGCATTTCAGCTATTTAAAGATAATTATAAATGGGAACATCCCATTAGAAGCCTGGGAATCCGAGCTGCGGATCTTGTGTTAGATGATATTCCCGTGCAGTTGGATTTATTTGGAAATCAGGAGAAAAAGGAAAAGTTAGAGAAGCTGGATCGTACTGTAGATGAGATCAGACGACGGTTTGGTTATTTCAGTATACAGCGAGCGGCAATGTATCAGGATAAAGTCTTATCCCACTTAG
>ENA-OUOY01001199-OUOY01001199.1-human-gut-metagenome-genome-assembly--contig:-NODE-1199-length-15712-cov-12.857891_pt1 | contig 15712 bp, 17 predicted proteins | sample MGYA00237937_ERZ548767 | MGnify/ENA primary metagenome ERZ548767 (study PRJEB26490, sample SAMN05356887) | human gut metagenome | biome: terrestrial biome; feature: human-associated habitat... | reverse complement strand
AGTATAATGGCGAATCCGCGATGCTACAAATGTGAGGTCACTTCATATTATCTGCGGAACAGAAAAGTCAGATAGAGATGCCTCTGACCGGGACAAAGTAATTCCTGTGGAACAGAAAGTCATCGCCGGGAGCGGGGAGACGATAGCAGAGAATACAAAAGCCGCCTGGCACGTAAATGTCATGCTAAGAAAAGCTCAAACAGAAAAATAGCGCAACCAAATAAACAGAAAATATCGTATAATAGGGCGAAAGGCAATCGGAATTGTGATTCCAGAAAGGAGCCATTCGCCTATGAAAATAAGACGCGTGAGTTTGGAGCAGCTTCTGAAGCAGCTGGAAAACAGCAGGATGTCATCGGATCTTGGCAAGGATATTCTGTCCACCTATGACATTCTGAAGGGTTATCCGTTTGATCGGAACGAAGCTGCGAGCCGGATCATCCTGAACAACGCGAAGCACCCCGGCATTCTGGCGTCCCTTTCAACAGGATCGCGGCAGCATCCGGTACTCCCGGATTCCGACACGATTCCCGCAAATGAAATCCGAAGCCGGCTCAACCTGCAGTTTCAGGAGCTCTGCCGGGAAGCAGCGAGTGTCCTTGGCTATGCGCTGGAGGAAGCATGAAGCCGAAGCTTCGTGTCGCAACGATCTGCGCTACTGACCGGATTCCATCACGATCGCCTGCGATGCCGGTTGACATCTCAAACGGTTAAAACAACAATAATATCCATACGTCGGCATTTTTTGAGGTAAAATGTTGATGTATGGATTTTTTGTGGAGTGCAGATGATTAGAGAGAAGCGGAAGGCAAATGCAGATTTCAGGTGAGAAATACTACCGGATCATTCAATCCATTCTAAATAAATACAAATATTCCTCAATTCCGGAGGAAGTAAGAAAAGCGTTTGAAAAGGAGCTTCGGATCCGTCTGTCGTGGAATACGAATTCTCTGGAGGGCAATACTCTGACACTGGAAGAAACGGTGGATGCGCTGGAATATGACGAGGTTCGAAGCGGCCACACCTATTCAGAGTACACGGAAGCGAAGACTGCTTATCAGGCAAATTGTGAGCTTTCCTTTACGGATCGAAAAGAAATCGACCTGGAACTGCTCCACCGGATCAATGGAATCATCATGGATACAGACGGAGCGTTTCGAACCCGGCAGGTGTATGTGGGAAGCATTGCCGAGGTCGCATGGATGCCTGCAAAGCCGGAGGAGATTTCGGAGAAAATGGAGCAGTGGCTGCAGAATGTCCGCGAGAACCGAATGGAGGAAGATATCGCCCGGAAAATCCGCAGAATTGCAGAGCTGTATCTTCAATTTGAAATGATTCATCCTTTTCAGGATGGGAACGGGCGCACCGGCCGTTTTGTCATGGATCAGATGCTCCTGAACGAAGGATGGATGCCTGCAATCATTCTGAATCAGTCAAAATATCGGCAGGCATTCCAAATTTATGAAAGAAATTGCGACATTGCTCTGATGGAGTATTGCATTGCTGCGGGCGTGGCAAGGACCTGCAAGATTCTGGAAGACATCTGCAGAAAACTAAATGTTCCTGAAGCGGAGGTGTCATACGAAAACAAATGAGAAAAAATTCTACATGGCAGCTGCGAATGTGGCAGCCTGTCTCGGAGTGATCATTCTTCATACAAATTTTGTGTTCTGGACAAAGCCGGGAGGGAGACTCTGGATCACCTCCTGCTTTCTGGAAACTTTCTTTTACTGGCCGGTTCCGGTGTTCTTCATGTTGTCCGGCGCCAACCTGCTGGATTATCGGGAGCGGTATTCCACGGTGGAATTTCTGAAAAAGAGAATATCGCGTACTCTGATTCCGTTTCTGTTCTGGAGCCTTGCGGCAGAGTCGTATCTGTCGGCTTCTTGATGTTCAGATGAACCATGAGCTGATTCCTCCGATCGCGGGAGGATATCTGATTTATGTCATGCTCGGGTATGTTCTGGACCGCGTGGATCTGCAGAGGAAGGTGCGATGTGCCTTCTATTTGCTCGGGATCATCGGGTGGCTGATGCAGTTTATCGGGACGATCCTTGCTTCCGAGGGGGAGATCGGAGTCGATGTTACCTTTAAGGGATATACGAATTTTCCGGCCTTTCTGCAGGCAATCGCCGTCTTTGTCTTTCTGAAATATGCAGACTACGAGAAGCTTTTTGGAAGCAGGATGGAAGCGGTGCGGGAATTACCTGGCTTCTGAAGAAGATTCCGCTTGTGAGAAGGCTGGTACCGTAAAACACAGAACGCCCTCCCGAGGATGTTCTGCAGGAAATTGTCACCATAAAATCGAAACGGGTGCCGAAGAGGAAAACATGTTGAAAAATCGCAAATCAAACCGCAGACTGCGGTACTTCCTGATATATACCATTCTGTATCTGATTCTGGCTGGACTCCTGGTCCTGTTCTTCAGGCTGCAGAACCGTTCGCTGGTCTACCATGCGGATGCATGGAGGCAGCATCTCCGCGCACTTGCCTATTACGGGAAGTGGCTTCGGGGGAATCTGTGGCATCTTCTTCATGATCATTCTCTGACGCCGCAGGCCTGGTCCTTCGGCCTTGGATATGGATCGGATGTTCTGACAACGCTCCACTATTATTGCATCGGGGAGCCTTTGACGGCATTGACGGTATTCATTCCGGAGCGGTTTACTAAGTATTACTTCGAATTTCTGATCCTGCTGCGGCCGTATCTCGCAGGACTTTCGTTTTCTGCGTATGCAGAATATATGATCGGAAGAAAGCAGCTCCATGGAACCGGGAGCTGCACGACTACAGGTTCCGGTTCGTTCCCGATTTTATGCGGTGCTCTCTGCTATGTTTTCAGCGGAACCGTGCTGTATCTTGGAATGCTGCATCCGTTTTTCGTGCCCCCGATGATCTACCTGCCGCTTCTGCTCCTGGGGGTTGAGAAGGTTCTGCGGGAGAGGAAGCCGCGTATTTTTCTTGTGACCGTCTGGCTTGCGGCCCTGTCCAATTTCTATTTCTTCTACATGCTTGCATGGATGACCGCGGTCTATGCACTGGTGCGGGTAATCGCGAGGACGCGCGGAGAACAGGCGATCCGAAATGCAGGCGCTGGCACCGCAGGAGCGGGGCAAACACATCACAGGAACTGCGCAAGCTGGATTCCGGAGGCACTCCGCAGGCTTCTGCAGCTTCTTGGCTATGCCACTGTGGGAACGATGGCAGCAGGCGCGGTTCTGATTCCGATTCTGGTGCAGTTTCAAAGCGATCCGAGAAATGCCACATCGTATGGCTTGCCTCTTTTCTATGAGAAGGAGTATTATTCGGAGCTTCTGAAAAATGCGGTGACTTTTATCAACCATCCGCTGTATGACACCGAGCTCTGCCTGTCGGTTGTCTGCATCGCGGCGGTGATCACACTGTTTTTCCTGCGGGGGCACGGGCAGCTGAAGCTTGCAGTTATCGGCTCGGCTGTGATGCTGTGCCTGCCTGCTGCCGGCTATGTGATGAATGGCGGGGCGTATGTGATCAACCGGTGGACATTTGCTGTGGAATTCCTGTTTGCCTTTGTCCTTACGGTTGTCTGGAGCGATGAGCAGGTCCGTTTCCGGGGGAAAAACATTGGCCGGGGCCTCGCATTTTTGCTTGTCCTTGTGACGCTTGCGCTGAATATTGTAATCGGCTACGTCCGCATCCCCGCAGGAGAAAACGGCGGCACCGGTCAGAACGGCTTCCCGTCGGAGTTTGCGGATGAGCAGACGGCAGAAGAGTACATGACTGCCGCAAACCGGAATGAGTCGGCTGCGGTGACGCAGTACGCGGCCGCAGCGGAGAATCCGGTGTTTTACCGTTATACCGGCCGGGACCTTACCTACAATGCGGGAACGCAGACACAAACCTCCTCGACGCAGTTCTGCTGGAGCCTTGCAAACGGCTCCGTGGCAGATTTTTTCAAGGCGCTTGGCGTGAATGAGGAGCAGAACTTCAGCTATACCGGCCTGGACGATCGGACCGCGCTGGAGGCGCTTGCCGGGGTAAAATATTACACCATTGCCTACGACAATGATTACGAGAAACAGTTTGTTCCGTACGGCTTTGCAGACTGCGGAACTGTGGAAGCCTGGAATTCCGCGGAGAGCCTTCAGGAAAAATCAGGTGCCGTGTACGGCGATGACAGCTGGGAGCCCGTGGTACCGACCTACCACATTTATCAGAATACGTTTGCACTGCCGATTGGCTATACCTATACCGGATTTGTTTCAAGAAGCGCGTTTGATGCGATGGACCTGACTGAGCGCCAGGAGGCTCTGCTTCAAGGCGTTGTTCTTGAAGGTGAAGACGAAGAGAGAATGAAGCCCGGAAATGAGGACCGTCAGGAAACCGGGAATGAAGAAGGCCTGCAAGCCAAAGTAAGCGGTCTGGAGCAGGTGCAGCCGGAATTCTCAGAGGAAAAGCGCACGTACACTGTAGAAACCGGAGACGGCGTTTCGTATGTTGCAGAAGCCGATGACGGAGTCTCGAATGCTTTGGAAGGCCCTGTGGCGCCTGCTGCAGACAAGGGGAAGGAAGCCTCTGCCTCGTGCTTTCGTGTGACGAAGGCCGGAGCGAAGGTGACGCTTCGCTTTGAAGCAGCAGAAGAGGCGGAAACCTATCTGGTGCTGCGTGATCTTGACGCCGGACCGCTTGACGGGGAAGGCGGGAAAGACGGGGAAGACGAGAAATCGGATACACAGGCAGAAATGCTGGAAATTTATCCCATCCATGTCACTGCCCTGCAAGACGGCACTGCGTTGACGGACAAAACTCTGAACTATAAAACGGAAATCAACCAGTATTACAGCGGCTGGAAGGATTTTGCCATCAACATGGGATACCGGAGCCATGGAGCAGATGCATTGGAAATTACGTTCCAGAGTGAAGGAGTCTATTCCATGTCAGAGCTTGCCGTTGTCGTACAGCCGACAGAGGAGATGATGCGGCATGCGGTGGACCGGCTCGTCTGCACAATGACGGATGTCGATCTTCACCGGAATCCGGTGTCTTTTGCAAGCAGCGAAATCACAGGAACGGTGAATGCGGAGCAGAATCGGTATCTGGTGTTCTCCATCCCGTACAGCAAGGGATGGACGGTGTATGATAATGGCAAAAAGGCCGAGCTGCAGAAAGCAAATCTGATGTATCTTGGCATGCCGATTGAGGCAGGGAGCCATGAAATCCGGCTGGTATATCGCACGCCCGGAGGAACGGCGGGAGTTCTTGTGTCGCTTGCCGGAGTGATTCTGATGATTTTTCTGTGCAGAAAGAGTGCCGGAGGACAGAGAGCAAGAAATTGTAACCAAGACTGAAATGCAGTCATGATTAAGCAGTCTGGGCAAAAGCATAAATTCAATCGAAAAATCTGGAGAAACGTATTTATGAACCACATGAACAACAGCAGGACTAAGCGGCGCAGTCTGTCCTGCCGGATCAAAGAGCATTGGAGTCCTTTGATCTTTTTTGTAAACCTTGCAGCCTACATTGGCTTCGCATTGATTGACGGGCCGGTCTGGTGCCGGGATTCGAACAGCTACGCCACGATGGACTACACGAGAGAGCCGATCTATCCCACCTTCCTGTGGCTTATGCGAAAGATCTTCGGTGAAAATGTAATGGTATACGGCTGGGATCTTACGGACCGCCTCGGGGGAAAAGCACCTGCGATGGAGCCTCTCTATCTGATGGCGGTTATTGTAGTCCAGTCGATTCTTGCGGCTGTTACTGTATGGCTTCTTTCGAAGCTCTGCTATGAAATCAGCGGAAAGCTTCGTTTTGCTGCTGCGGCAAATATTGTGATGTGGGGCGTTGATCTTCTGAATCGTTTCGGGGCAAAACGGGGATCAACCTACACGCAGAGTATTATGACAGAAGGCTTTGGCGTTTCCTTTTATATCCTGTTCCTTCTGAGCCTTTTTCAGTATCTGAGGCAGCGCCGCAGAATGGAGCTCGGAAACGAAACATCCTGGAAGAGATATCTCCGGCTTTCTGTTCTGATGATGGTTTTATGTGCATCCCAGCACAAGCAGCTGACCATTACCCTGATCATCTTTGCAGCTGCCGCGATTTCTGCAGATTTGCGGCTCCTGATCCGGTACCGCAGCTTCGTGAAAACCGGAAATCAGGCCGCAAATCAAAGCGGGCAGCAATGCTGCGGTAAAACAGGAACACGAAAAGCGGCGCTGAGCTGGCTTTTCCGGGATGTAGCGGCACTTCTTTGTGCAGGAGTTCTGATTTTTCTGATCGGACACATTTATAACCTGACGTTCCACGGTGTGTGGTCCTTCCATACAGGAAGTGCGGATAAGATTGACAGTACGCTGCTCTACACAGTTACCGAGGAGGATGCAGAGCTGTTTGTATCGAATGAAAAAGCTGCACCCGATGACGCGGATAACCTGCGTGAGCTCTTCCTCAGCATTGAAGAAGAGCTTGCAGGGCAGCAGCTTCGGTATGTGGATGCACCGTCTGGCTCCTGGGTGGAGCTCTGCTCACACTATGCAGACAGCTATGACATCATCGGCTTTGAGGTCCTGGATCCTCTTGTGGACAGCTATGTGCGAACGAATCAGCCGGATCTGATCCCGGGGAGCATGGAGTTTGCGATTGCGACGGATCAGATCTGTCAGAGTCTGGAGCATGTGCTGATCCGACAGAACCCCGGACGTCTTCTGTATCTTTGGATCAACAATGTCCGCAAGGGCTTTGTCAATACCGTCCTTCGTGTCAGCACGGTGCTCAACTGGGCATCTCTGGTCCTGTGGATTTCCTATCTGTCGGCTTTATTTCTTCTGATCCGGAGGGGAAAACATAAGTCCGGTGATTTATGCCGGGCGTCAGAAAAGAATGCATGCAATGCGGCAGAAGAGAAGCGGTGTGTTGATACGATTCTGCTTGCGGCACTGGTTCTTCTCGGAACACTGGTCAATTGTATGGTGGTGGGAGCTATTATTTTCCCGCAGACCAGATATATGATTTACAACATGGGATTGTTTTACATAGCACTGATTCTGATGATGGGCGAGCTTGGAAGAGGACATCTGAAGGTGTTGAAATCGTATTGAATGTTCCGGAGGAGGCTGAGAAACCTTTATGAATCTTGAAGCCTATGACGTTGAGTCCCTGCGACAGATTGTACGTGATCTTCAAAACGAAAATGAGGCGCTCAGAGCACAATTGCATCGACAGAACATTCCTGCGGCGGAAAGCATGGCCTTTCGCTCTTGCAGAAAGGAAGATCTGTACGATCCGGATCAAGGAGCAAGAATCGAGCATCCGACCATTACCAGAGAGATGTTAAGTCTTTTTTACAAATGGTTTCATGGACGACCGGATGTATATGCCAGGAGAGGAAAGAAGGGCGGATATTATCAGCAGTGTGCAAACAGATGGAGCGAGAAGTGTCCGTTTCAAAATGGCGCAGTCGGTATTGTCTGAAAAACCAATGCCCTGTCAGGGAATGGATTCCGTTGACAGGAAAAGTGATACTGAGCCATTTGCTTGGAAAGAGTAAGTTCGGAGATGATGCAATCGGAGTGTATCCGCTGTTTGATGATGACACCTGTCATTTCCTTGTTTTTGATTTTGATCATCATAAGGATAAAGCGGAGCGAGCCGACGGTGCAAATGAGGGAGAACGATGGAAAGATGAAGTGGATGCGCTTCGGCTGATGTGCAGGAACAATCATATTGACTGCCTGGTGGAACGATCCCGGTCAGGAAGAGGAGCGCATGTTTGGATCTTCTTTGCAGGAAAGGTAAAAGCTTCTGTTGCCAGGGCTTTTGGATATGGCTTACTGGAAAGAGGCGCAAAATCGATCAATCTGATTTCTTTTGATTATTATGACCGGATGTATCCGTCTCAGGATTGTTCTGACAGCATAGGCAATCTTATCGCACTTCCTCTTCAAGGGCTGGCTTTAAAAGATGGAAACAGTGCTTTTGTGGATGAGAACTGGAATGCCTGTCCGGATCAATGGGCACAATTAACGCAAAGGAGAAGATATACAGAACCGGAATTGATTGCGATGCTTGCTCAATGGCAGGCAGAAGAAGGTCCAATGTCTGCTTCCGGCAGATACGCTGTGGTGAATCTTGGGCAAAATCGCCTGCGGCCCTGGGAGAACCGAAGCTGTTTCAGGAAAGAAGATATCACAGGACCCTTGCACATCGTACTAGCAGATGGTATCTATGTTGATGCTCTGAATCTAAAGCCGGGAATTCAGAACCAGATCCGTTCTCTGGCGTCATTTACAAACCCAGTATTTCAAGAGAATAAAGCAATGGGGCATTCCAACCATGCAACGGCCAGAATTCAGTATCTGGGTCAGGATACGGATGGATATATCCGAATTCCACGGGGCTTGCTGGAACAATTAGAAAACAAATGCAGGGAAGCAGGAATTGCTGTTGATTTACAGAATAAAAGAAGCTGTGGAAGACCTGTTCGTGTTTCGTTTCGACAAGAGCTCTATCTGCAGCAGGATCTTGCGGCACAAAGACTTCTGCAGTTCGATGATGGAATTCTGAGTGCTGCTACAGCCTTCGGGAAAACCGCTGTTTGCAGCTACCTGATTTCCAGCAGAAAAGTCAGCACACTGGTCCTTCTCAGAAGCAAGGCTTTGATGAATCAATGGCTGAAGGAATTCGAAAAATTCCTGGAGATAGATGAGCAGCCGCCGGAATATACGACACCAAAGGGGCGAGTTAAAAGACGTTCGAGCGTCATTGGAACGCTGAAGGCGGGGGATAATAAGCTGACAGGAATTCTCGATCTTGCCATGGTGGATTCATTATGCCGGCAGGAAAATCTTTCGGATTTGCTCAAAGCATATGGGATGGTCATTATGGACGAATGTCATCACGGAGCTTCCGCAGGTGCGCAGAAGGTATTGATGGCGGTGTCCAGTAAATTTGTATATGGCGTTTCTGCAACACCTGCTCGAGGCGATCATCTGGAACGCATCAATTATATGCTGCTGGGACCAACCCGCATGACATATACAGCTAGAGAAAGAGCGGAGGCCCAGGGAATTGATCATCTGATTCGTCCACGTTTTACAAGAGTTGCCGACACCCTTGGTCCAGATGCCGGTATTCAGGAATATTATTCGCTGCTGCAGAACAGTGTTGTGCGAAATATGCAGATTGTAACAGATATCAAAAGATGTCTTTCTCTGAACAGGACGATAGCAGTGCTAACGCGCTTCAAAAGTCATGCCAAGGCTCTTTCGGAGCAGCTGTCCGGGGCAGCAGATCATGTGCTTCTATTGTATGGGGATAATACCGATCAGGAAAACGCCGAAATTGAGAGAAAGCTGCCACAGATTCCGGATGACGAGACGGTTGTTCTTGTTGCTACGGGTCAGAAAATCGGGGAAGGCTTTAACTTTCCGAGACTTGATACACTGATACTCGCGATGCCAATTTCCAGACCCGGAGTGGTTGAGCAATATGTCGGGAGATTGAACAGAGACTATCCTGGAAAAAGAAATGCTGTCGTCTATGATTATGTTGATTCTCATATTCGCGTCTTTGACCACATGTATCAGAAGCGACTGCGTACCTATAAGAAGATTGGATATCATATCGCTTCCGGTACGGACTCACTCCAGAAGAATTCTGATTATCACGTGAATGCGATCTATGATTCCGGCAATTACATGGATGTTTTCGAAAGAGATTTACTCGAGGCCAAAGAAAGCGTTGTGATAGGAAGCCCGCAGTTGGATCAGGGCAAAGTCGACCGCTTCGTCAAGATGATTACTCCGAAGATTGAAGATGGTGTAAAAGTCTGCGTGATTATCCAGAATTCGGCCATTATGACATATGACAATGAAGATCATCTGCTGTACATGGCAGATGAAATGAAGCAGGCGGGTGTAGATGTCGTGATGACAGAGGAATATGGAAATCACTACGCGGTGATCGATGATCAGCTTGTCTGGCACGGAGGAATGAATCTTCTTGGAAAAGAGGACGCCTGGGATAATCTGATGCGCACAAAGGATCCGGATGCCGCCCAGGAACTGCTCCTTATGGCGCAGAAAGCAAGAGAAACATCTTTTCTGTAAGCTTTGATCTTTTCTTGGAGACTCTGGAAAATCGACACATCAACATTCTGGAACGATAATATGTCCATATATCAACATTTTGGAAAATAGAAATGTTGATATATGGACTTTTGCGAATTAAGACTGCAAATGGAGACGGAGATGCTGAGAAGAAATATCACAAAGCAGTTATGGGATTGGAAGAGTATTGACCGCGATTATGAGAAGCGCGGTAAGAAGAACGGAAGGAGGGCGAAGTAATGATCGGAGCGATTCTCGGCGACATTGTCGGAAGCCCTTATGAGTTCGACAGAGGAAAGAAGATAAAGGATTTTGTACCACGGTTGCTTTCAATTTGAGGTAATTGATGAACTTAAGCAGGAGTATTTATCTGAGTGAGAACGGAGAATATGAAAAAGTATCATCTGGATGAGATCATCGGACGACTGATTGAAAAGGAAGCTGGTCTCTTCCTGGATCTGGCAGCATATTCAATTGTTACAGCAAACAACGCCGGTCCTGAACTACTCGGTTGCCTATGATCATAGATTTCCTTAACACCGATGTATTGGTTTCACCGGTTCCAGAGCATTGAAGTGAAAAAACAGATAAGGTGATATTTTCACATTTAAACAGATTTGAAACTGGCTGTATTTAATACATTGTTGAAACAACGTGAAAATCTCACTATAATGTTGCTGTATGATTGCTTTGGGAGGACTCATCATGCTTAGAGGATTTTCGGTTACTAATTTTAAGTCATTTAATCAGCCACAGTCTATTTCTATGGCTGCCAGTAAGATTGTGCGGCATCAGGATCATATACGTGAGGTAAGTGAGAAAAAGATCTTGAAAAGTGCATTGATTTTTGGTGCAAATGCTGGTGGAAAGAGCAACCTTATCAGAGCGGTAGATTTTTCTCGTAATATTGTTCTATCCGGACTGGAGAGCGTAGATCTCTCCGGTCAGTTCTTCCGCATAGATTCCGAAAATTATCATAAACCCGGAGTATTTGAATATAATCTTCTGGTCGGTGGAAGAGAGTATTCTTATGGAATAGCAATTTCATATGACAAACAAGAGGTTATATCGGAATGGCTTGTCCGTCTGCTTAAGAATGGCAGGGAGTTTGTAATCTTTAACCGTAATACCGAAGAGGACGGTACAAGTACAGTAGAGACGGACATCAAGGCCGGCGATAAAACGTCTTCTATGAGATTAAGTGTCTATTTTGAAGATTACGGCAATGAGATTTCTGCTGCCTCAAGAAAAAAATCAATGCTGTCTGATATTGCTTCAAGAAGCAGCAATCGCCAGGGAATATTTGGAGAAATACAGAGTGTGTACCTCTTCTTCCGTAATATGATTATTATATTTCCGGATACAAAGTACAATCTGATCAATGAAATTGCAACAGACAGTGAGAGAAAGGATTTCTTTCAGAGTGTTCTTGGATATTTTGATACGGGGATTGAATCAATTAGAAGCCAGTCACATTCCATGGATTTCGATAAACTGTTTTCTGATATGACGTCCGGAGATGCCGCCAGAATAAAGCTTGATCTATCCAAGGCTGCCCAGGAACACCCGGTGACCTTACGAGTTGGAAATCAGGTGATTATTCTGAGAAAAGATAAGGATGGAAACATCATCTACAACAAACTGCTGCTTAACCATGGGAATCCATCTGATCTGTTTGATTATCAGGACGAATCAGACGGTACACGGCGACTCTTTGATCTTGTTCCACTGCTTTATGATACGGGAGATACTTCTGTAATTCTGATAGACGAGATTGACAGAAGCCTGCATACAAATCTGGTAAGAAAGTTTATAGAATTATTTTTTGAAAAAACAAGAAACAGTGATACGCAATTGATTGCAACAACGCAGGATCCAAATATCATGGATTTGGGGCTTCTGCGCCAGGATGAGATCTGGTTTGTACAAAGAGAAAATGATCATAGTTCCACTATTTATTCTTTGAATAAATTTAAGGAACGCTTTGATAAGGTCGTTCGAAATGACTATTTAAACGGCCGGTATGGTGCTATTCCTATGTTCAATGGTGATTTCTCAACAGAGGAGATAGAAGATGCAGAATAAGTATCGCCTTCGTGCCAACCAATATGATAGAGAGACTGAGGATGAAAAAATACGTCCGTATCGAATCTATTATATTGCAGTAGAAGGGAATGCGACTGAAAAGGAATACTTTGAGGGACTTTCGGCCTATCGTGAGAATCTTGGAATACATGGCATTGTATCTGTTGAAGTACTGCAACGTTCGTCCAAAGATGGACACAGTGCGCCCAAGCAGGTTTTGGAGCTATTGGAAGAATACATAAGCCTCCGAAACAATGGGATAGCTAACGAACTGTCGGATGATGATTTCTCCTCGATTGTCTCAGAATATGGGATGGACTTCATAAAACGGTATATTAAAAATCCGAATTCTGTCCCGATCAAAAAACGGAATCGACTGGTGACGAAGCTGCTTACAGTCGGATATGACATAAACTACAGGCGGTATCTTACAATAACAGGAAATAACGATTCTGCTTCCGAAAGTGATGATGTCTTCTGCATTATGATTGATCGGGATGCTGGTTCGCATACTCCGGAGGAATTGCAGTTTTGTCTCAATCACTGCAGGGAGAAATCTTATAAGTGTTTTATTGCCACTCCTTGCTTTGAATTCTGGCTATTGCTTCATCTTTCTGATGTCAAATCTGAATATGCGGATAAACTTGATATTTTACTGGCTAATCCGAAGGTGTCCGAACATCATACATTTGTCAGCAAAGAAGTGTCACAAAAGGCACACCATGGAAAACATGGCCTGCACTTCAAAAATGTCTATCTGCCGCATGTAATGGATGCTGTTCAACGTGCCAAGGAGTTTGCCGTAGATGATGAAGATCTGATTGATCATCTTGGCTGCAACCTGTGGGAATTGATTGAAGAGATGCAGCAATATCAGAATGATCAATGAGATTTTGAATATTTCCGCTGTGTTCAAATGTTCAGGAGATAATCAGCTATTGGGAGAAGCTGAAAGGGTGGCAAAAAATAGAACCTGATCATTGACAATCTTCCAGAGAAATGATGGGTTTGCACATTCCTGAGTGCATGGTACAAGTAAACAATAAGTACGATAGCAGTATCTTTATATGTGTTTCTTTCGTGAAGTACATCAATTGGGAGATTCCTGAGAAAGCAGGTTATATAAAAATTCTATTGTATCCGTTACAGATTATCTACGAGTATGTGACAAGTAAGAAGGAGGTTGTATAGATGAACCAATTCTACAATATTTGGAACTATGACTACATTCAGCAGCAAGCGCAAATTGAACACCACTATGCGCAGGTGAAACAGGTACAGGATACGGCGAAAGCTCTGTACGATTTTCTGGACGGTTGTGACAAAATCGAACCTGCCTATCAGCAGCAGGCAATGGCGGAGTTTTGTGGAGTCATCGCTACTTATTTGGATAAGCACATTCAAAGATAAACTTATATAAACAACTACAACACCATCCCTCCGTGCCCGTCCTGTCGTGGCAAGCTGGTCTACCGTGACCGCAAGCGCCGCATCGTGAAGGGCGAAGGCGGTACCCAGAAGTTTGCATCGAATGAAAAAGCTGCACCCGATGACGCGGATAACCTGCGTGAGCTCTTCCTCAGCATTGAAGAAGAGCTTGCAGGGCAGCAGCTTCGGTATGTGGATGCACCGTCTGGCTCCTGGGTGGAGCTCTGCTCACACTATGCAGACAGCTATGACATCATCGGCTTTGAGGTCCTGGATCCTCTTGTGGACAGCTATGTGCGAACGAATCAGCCGGATCTGATCCCGGGGAGCATGGAGTTTGCGATTGCGACGGATCAGATCTGTCAGAGTCTGGAGCATGTGCTGATCCGACAGAACCCCGGACGTCTTCTGTATCTTTGGATCAACAATGTCCGCAAGGGCTTTGTCAATACCGTCCTTCGTGTCAGCACGGTGCTCAACTGGGCATCTCTGGTCCTGTGGATTTCCTATCTGTCGGCTTTATTTCTTCTGATCCGGAGGGGAAAACATAAGTCCGGTGCTTCATGCCGGGCGTCAGAAAAGAATTCATGCAATGCGGCAGAAGAATGTATTTATTGGAAGAAGCATAGAAATATAAATGCTGTTATAGAACCAGAAATTGGAAAATATTGAAATGGGGGGATTAACCATGTCAAACGCAGGGGAAGACAGAAAAAGGGAAAACAGAAAATGTGCAGCAACTCTTTGGCAAAACACAGTTTTGGCGCTTTTGCTTGCTGTCGGAATTGTAATTGGCGGAGGAGGCATTTTTTCAGGTGTTTCGCAGGCTGTTTATCATGCTTCATGGTCTGAAATTCTTGTTGTAGAAGCGGCTTCGACAACAAACTACGTGGCCAGTACGGGCCTGAATGTGAGGGCGCAGGGAAGCACAAAATCCGCAAAAGTAGGATCCTTCAGTAAAGGCGATACGGTTCGTGTTTATTCGATTTCGGACGGCTGGGCAGAGATTGAATACAATGGAACTACTGCCTATGTAGCTTCGAAATATCTGAGCAAGCCGGGAAAAGTCACATCCGGTAAATCCAGCACAGATAAAAAGGCTGCGTCGGCAAAGACGTCCGGCTCCATGAGCAGTAATTCGGCTTCAGGAACAGACGATATCACCGTATGGCTGTCCGCTACGGGAGATAAATATCACAGCAAGAACAATTGTGGACGGATGAATCCGTCAAAAGCAAGACAGACAACCAGATCCGCGGCGAAAGCCAGCGGGTATGAAGCCTGCAAGAAGTGCTGGTAGAATTCATAATAACCGGGAATCCTGCCGACCTGCGCTTCATTCCTGACGGATCCCGATTCCCATCAGGATCAGCATCAGCGGCAAACAGGTGATCTGATCAAAAAGCACTGTCCCGACCGCAAGATAGCAAAGGAGCATCATAATGTAAGGAACAGAGCGAAGCTTCCGATTCCAGATTCGCAATGACAATACGATGATAACAAGATAAAGCATCATCCCGATAAGTCCTGTCGTCAGGAGCCGGTTCAGGAGAATGCTGTGCGCATTCATGATATCCATCCCGAACCGATTCAGGAAAACAGAACGGTACTCCGGATGGCTTAACAGATAAGAATACAGACAGTCGGGGCCGATCCCAAAGAGCTTTTGCGAAAGGGGAAGGCCCCGATAAATTTTTAGCTTTTGACTTAAGTCTGCTGAGCTTGCGATGAGGTTGCGAAGCAAGCGAATCCTTGCGAAGCAAAAAACCACCCGCTATGCGGGTGTGAGTAAAAAGTTATACATAAAAATCACCTTTCCGTACAATAGAGGTGCTCAAGCCACTATTGAAGAAAGGAAAGGTGATTTTATGCCGAAGGCAAATAGCGCAGCACATACCAAATGGACATGCAAATACCATATTGTCTTCACGCCAAAGTATAGGCGAAAGATAATTTACAATCAATATAAAGCAGATCTGGCCAGGATACTGCATGATTTATGTGCCTATAAGGGAGTGGAGATTTTGGAAGGACACTTGATGGCAGATCATGTACATATGCTTTTGAGTATACCGCCGAAACTCAGTGTGTCATCGTTTATGGGATATCTG
>ENA-OUOY01001198-OUOY01001198.1-human-gut-metagenome-genome-assembly--contig:-NODE-1198-length-15723-cov-6.648009_pt1 | contig 15723 bp, 16 predicted proteins | sample MGYA00237937_ERZ548767 | MGnify/ENA primary metagenome ERZ548767 (study PRJEB26490, sample SAMN05356887) | human gut metagenome | biome: terrestrial biome; feature: human-associated habitat; material... | reverse complement strand
TTCCTGATGCCCGTTGAGGACGTCTTCACGATCTCCGGTCGTGGTACCGTTGCTACCGGCCGTGTTGAGCGTGGCCAGCTGAAGCTCGGCGAGGAAGTCGAGATCATCGGTCTGACCGACGAGCGTCGCAAGACCGTCGTCACCGGTATCGAAATGTTCCACAAGCTGCTCGACTACGCCGAGGCTGGTGATAACATCGGTACCCTGCTCCGTGGTGTTGCCAAGAACGAGATCGAGCGCGGCCAGGTTCTGTCCAAGCCCGGTTCCATTCACCCCCTCACCAAGTTTGTTGGTCAGGTTTACGTCCTGAACAAGGACGAGGGCGGCCGTCACACCCCGTTCTTCAACAACTATCGTCCTCAGTTCTACTTCCGTACCACCGACGTCACCGGCGTCATCACCCTGCCCGAGGGCACCGAGATGTGCATGCCCGGCGATAACGTCGACATGAAGGTCGAGCTGATCACCCCGATCGCTATCGAGAAGGGTCTCCGCTTCGCTATCCGTGAAGGCGGCCGTACCGTTGGTTCCGGCGTCGTCATCGAGACCGAGGCCTAATTGATCCACTGAGGGTCATCCAAAGACTTCAAAAAGCAGCAGGCCGCAAAGGCCTGCTGCTTTTCTATTATCGAAAGTGCAAAGGAAGTGCGAAGCCAGCGGCTTCGCACTTCCTTTATTCATATTTGGCCCAGACCCAGCGGTCGAAGTCATCCGAGCGGAAGGCGGCGAGCTTTGATGCATAGTCCGCGCTGACCGCAGTAAAGCGACGAAGGCCGTCGCTCGTCTGCACCAGCGGGTCGATGCTGCGCTTTTTGGCGGCGATCTTGACGGCGTAAGTACCCTCCGGCTTTTGCGCGCTGGACCGCGTACCGATTATGCGGCGATAATCCTGCCAGCGCGCGGTGAGGACCGGATCAGAGAGGAGCAGGGCGATGACATGAGGTTCGTCGAGGTAGAGATCATCCACCGTCAACACATTGCGCTGCCGTGCCTCACGCAGGAGATCGGCCAATGCCTGCATGCTGAAGCGGTCCTCATCGGAGACGAACCACTCCGACTGCCGCAGCGAGAGCTGGGTAAAGATGTCGGCAATCTCCGCGTGCGCAAAGCAGAGCTCATCGACGTTTTCCTCGTTTTTGCCGACAAAGATGTCGTCAAAAATGCGTTTCAGCTCTGCTTTTGGACAGTGGAAGACAAGATGCGCGTTGCCGAGCGTATATTCGAGTCGGTCGGCGGAGAGGCGGGGCGAATCGTTGTCGGCGATGGGATAGCGGTGGTAGTCGTCCACATCGTCGAGCGTCAGGCCGCTTTTATCGAGCAGCGCCATGAGTTCCGGCGACGAGGCAATCATCATGCGTGTGCGGCTTTCGGTCGATTCCTGCCGCATGTGGTCACCGTTCAGAAAGTCGACCACGTGGGCGAATGCGGGCGTCGCAATGTCATGCAGTAGTCCCGCGACAGATTGCTTCAAGTCATGCGTGAAGTGCCAGACGATGGCCGCTGTGCCGAGCGAATGCGTATAGCGCGAATACGGCGCAACGGCGTCGCGGTAGATGGGATAGACCGTGTATTCGCAGCCGCAGTGCATGCCGACGCGCAAAAGCCGCTGCATCACGGGCGTTTCGGCCATGGCGAGGAGCTCCGGCGGCAGGGAAGCGGTGTAGGTATCGGTATACATAATATCCTTTCCAAAAGAAAAGCGCCTTGCCGCGGCAAGGCGCTTTTTTGATTGAATCAGCCGATCTGGCGGGTCTCAACGGTCTCGTCGCACTCGACGCTGTCGATCTGCGCGCCGAGATTGCGGAGCTTGCCGATGATATCCTCATAGCCGCGCTCGATATAGTGGACGTTCGAGACCTCGCTCGTGCCCTCAGCGGCCAGCGCGGCGATGACCATGGCGGCGCCCGCGCGGAGATCGTAGGCCTGCACGCTCGCAGCGGTCAGGTGGTCGACGCCTTCGATGACGGCGCTGCGGCCCTCGACGCGGATCTGCGCGCCCATGCGCGTCAGTTCGCCGACGTAGCGGTAACGGTTGTCCCACACGCCCTCGGTGACCATGCTCGTCCCCTCGGCAAGGCAGAGGGCAACGGTGATCTGTGGCTGCATATCGGTCGGGAAGCCGGGATAGGGCAGCGTCTTGACGTTGGTGCGGCGAAGCTTGCCCGAGCGGCGCACGAGCAGCGTGTCGTCCTGCTCCTCGACCTGCACGCCCATCTCCTGGAGCTTGGCGGTGATGCAGTCCATGTGCTTGGGGATGATGCCGCGCACGAGGACTTGTCCGCCGCAGGCGGCGACAGCCGCCATGTAGGTGCCCGCCTCGATCTGATCGGGGATAATGGCATACGTGCCGCCGTGGAGCTTGTCCACGCCGAAAATGCGGATGGTGTCGGTGCCGGCGCCCTTGATGTTCGCGCCCATGGAGTTTAAGAAGTTGGCAAGGTCGACGATATGCGGCTCCTTGGCAGCGTTTTCGATGACGGTGGTGCCGTCGGCGAGCACCGCGGCCATCATAATGTTCATCGTCGCACCGACGGAGACCACGTCGAGGTAGACGTTCGCGCCCTTCATGCGGTCGCCGCTTGCCTTGGCGCAGATGAAGTCGCCCTCGCGCACCTCGGCGCCCATGGCGGCGAAGCCCTTGACATGCTGGTCGATGGGACGCACGCCGCCGAAGTTGCAGCCGCCGGGCATCGAGACCTCGGCCTCGCCGAAGCGGCCGAGCAGCGCGCCGATGAGGTAGTAGGAGGCGCGGATCTTGTGCGCGAGCTCCTGCGAGACCTGCGTGGTGGCAATATGGCGGCAGTCGATCTCAACATCGCTGCGGTTGAGGAAACGGACATTCGCGCCGAGCTGCTCTAAAATTTTGAGCAGCGCGGTCACGTCGGAGATCTGGGGAATATTTTCGATGCGGCAGACGCCGTCGACCAGAAGGGCGGCGGGAATGATGGCGACCGCGGCATTCTTTGCGCCGCTGATGCGCACTTCACCAAAGAGCGGATGACCGCCCTGCACGATGTATTTCGTCATAGTAACTCCTTAATAAGAGACGGTGAGACTTCTTTTCGTTATCGTAAAAACAGCAGGGGAAAACCGCCTGCTCATGGTATTCACATAATACATCAACAGTATACCAAAAAAAACAGAAAAAGCAATGCTGCGCAGTAAGAAATTAGAAATGCTGCAAGAAAAATTTCATTCTCGTGTGATCTCGCCGGTCTTGCAGTTCACATAATAACTGCTGACATCCGTGGAGATGCGCCACACGCCTTGCAGCCGAAGCGGCGAGGCAGACGACGTCTGGAGAAGATACCCTTCGTCCAGCGCTCGGACCTCGGTACACACGACGCCCGAAACGCTGCAATAGTCCAGAAAATGCACAAGCGCGTCGACCGCGTCGAGGCCGTCTGTGCGGCGGCCCTCGTCGAGCGCGGGCAGAAAGGTACCGGAAACGCCGGTGAGCGAGCTGTCAGAAAACGTGAGCGTCAGCGAGGCGTTAAAGATGAGCTGACCTTTTTCGCTGCGCATGCCCGTGACGCTGCCGCTGCCATCCGTGAGCTGGGAGGTGAGAAAAGTGTAGCCAAACGTTTTGAAAAGCTGTTTGCTAAAGCTCTCGGGATCGTCGACCGGTCGGGAGAGAAGCGCGTCGGCCGTGCCGCCGGAGCGGATGGAACACGAGCCGTATTCGCCGGTGAAGCGGCTCACACCGCCGCCGGAATCGCTGCTCTCGGCAGTGCCGAGAAGGGCGGAGGCGAAAGCCTCTTCGCGTGCGGCATCGCGCTCAAGCGAGAGGGAGAGGTGCATTTCCTCATCGGGCAGCAGCGCGCGGTCAAAGGCGACGCCGTTTTTTTCAAAAAGCGTACAGAGCTGCTCGACGCGGCGCTCGTTCGAGTCGCGCTCCTCGGCGCGGCGGCTGAGCAGCAGAAAGAGCAGAAATGCGTTGACGAGCAGCAAAATGACGATGACGATATTTTTGAGCCGCGAGGTTTTCATGTTCGGGCGTCCTTTCCGGAAAGATCAGTCGGCAAACCAGCCGACGCCGACGGTGTCCGCGCCGTGCTCGTCGTAGCAGACGTGCAGCTCGGCGCTCAAATATTTGCTGTCCGCGATGGCCGCGGCCTGCCGGATGGGCAGCAGCAGTGCGGGCGAATCGCTGAGCGTATAGCTGCGGCAGTGGAGGGAAAATTCCGTGATGGTCTGGTCTTCGATCGTGACCGTGGCGGCGTGGCTGCCGTCGGAAAAGCGCAGCGGCGTACCGCCGACCGCATAGTCAAAGCTCACGGTGAAGCGCTTGTTGCTGCTGTCGATCTCGCTGAGATAGAGCTCGGCGTCGCCGCTTACGTCGCGAAGCAGCGTGAAGGCGAGGCGCTGCGCGCCCGCGACGGCTTCGAGCATCGTGGGCTTTCCGGTCGGGGCGGCGGAGACATAGTAGATCGAGCCCGCCTCGGCCTCGTCCGCGCCCTGATAGAAGACGCTGCCGTCGGGCTCAAGGCGCAGCGTGCCGTAGACCTCTTTGATAATGGTGCTGCCGGAGGAGTCGGTGTAGCCGCTTTCCGTGTGGGGGTTGAACTCCGCAAGGCGCAGAAATGTCGCCTGATCGGTGAGGGCATTGCTCGCCGAGAGCGTGTAGCGCTGCGGCGGTTCGCTGAAAATGAGCGTGTAGGGCGAGAGCTGAGAGAACTCGCCGGAGAGCGAGAACGCAAAATCTGTGCCGTTGCCATCGAGCGAGGCGAGCGCTTCGCGCAGTGTCGCGCTGCTTATCGCCGTCCGGCTGACAAAAAAGCCCTGATTGGCGTCCTGTAAGTAGAGCGTTGCGCCGTTTTCCGCGGGGCAGAGCACAAGCCGCGTGACGCGCAGGAGCGAGGACTCCGGCGCGTCGTTGACGCCGAGAATGCGGCTGAGCACTTCGAGCGGCGTGGGGGCCTCCAGATCGAGGTAGATGCTGCTCGCGTGCAGTGCGGTGAGCAGCTTTTCACCGCTGCACGCTTCATAAGTGGTAGCAGAGCCAAGCGCCTCGCCGAAAAACGCGCCGGCGAGCTCAAAATCTGTGTCAAGCGTCGTGATGGCGCTGAGCCCGTAGCGGGCGTATTCGTTCGTGAACACCACGCGCACGGGGAGCGCGAGCTCGGTCAGATCGGTGGTGACGGAGGTATCGGTCGAGGTGTCGCCCGCGAGCCAGTCCTGCGCGAGCTCGTAGGGCGTCTTGCCCGCAAGGTCGCCGACAAGCGGCGTCTGGATCAGAAGCAGCACGGCGGTAACGGTCAAAACGGCGATCGCGGCGTTTTGCAGATGGCTCATGAGCGTGGCGTTCTTATTCATGGGAATCCTCCCCGCCGATGGGCTGGGTGATGGGCAGCTCTAAGCGGACGGTCGTGCCGGGGCCGGGGCGGTCAACGAGCGTGAGCGAGCCGTGGTGACGCTGGACGATCTCCGTCGCGATGGAAAGGCCGAGGCCTGTGCCGCCGGATTCGCGCGATCTTGCTTTGTCGACGCGGTAGAAGCGCTCGAAAATGCGGCTGCGGTCGGCCTCGGGAATGCCGATGCCGTCGTCCGCGACCTCCATCCAGACAGTTTCGCCCTCGCTGCCCGCGGTGACACGGATGTGGCCGCCGTCGGGCGTGTACTTGACGGCATTGCTGAGAACGTTGAGCATGACCTGCTCGATGCGGCCGCGATCGCCCATGATGAGCGGGAGATTTTCGGTATAGTCGTGCGTGAGCTCGTGCTTGTGGCGGCGGGCCTCAAGCTCCGTCGAGCGGAGCACGGAGTCGATGGCGGCGGAGAACGGGAAGCGCGCCATATTCATCTCGCTGCGGCCGGAGTCAAGGCGCGAGAGCGTCAGAAGGTCCTGCACGATGTGGGTCATGCGGTCTGTTTCGCTGATGACGACATCGAGGAAGTCGTTTTCCGTCTCGCGGCTCAAGTCGTCGCCCGCCTCGCGGATGGTCTCGGCATAGGAGCGGACATTCGTGAGCGGCGTGCGCAGCTCGTGGGAGACATTGGCGACAAATTCCTTGCGGCGCTCCTCGGTCTTGCGGTGCTCGGTCACATCGTGCAGCACGATGAGAACGCCGCCGCTCTCCTCATCGGAGAAGGGAGCGAAGTAGAGCTCCACGCTGCGCTCGCCGACAGTGAGCTCGCCCTCAACATAGTCGCTGCGCTGCATGGTGATGACATGGGAAAACGGGCAGATGGATTCAAACAGCTCGCTGTACACGCACTCGTCCGCCGTGCGGCCTAAGAGCTCGCACGCGGCGGGGTTGCAGTGGATGAGCTTGCCGCTGCCGTCGTAGGCGACGACGCCATCGCTCATGTGGAGAAACAGCGTGTCGAGCTTGTTGCGCTCGTTCTCCACGGCTTCGAGCGTGGAGTGGAGCACGGACGCCATGTCGTTGAATGTGGTGGTCAGAACGCCGATCTCGTCCGTCGATTCGACAGCAAGCGTTTCGTCAAAGTCGCCGGTCGCGATGCGCTCGGCGCCCTCGGTCAGTTTTTCAATGGGGTCGATCATGGTCTTGGCGAGCAGGAACGACAAAAGCACCGAGACGAGAAGACCGACGAGCAGTGCTTGCAGAATGATGAACAGCAGCTCAGAGTTCAGCGACGAGACCGTGGTGCGACTGTCGCGGATGTAGATGATGAAACTGTTGTCGCCGCCGGAGATCGGGATGGCGACATCCATATAGCTTGCGGCGAGGTCGCTGTGGTCGCCGACCTCGCCGTTGCGCGCGGTGAGGATATTTTCCGTCTGCTCAAGCAGCTGGCCGTCCTCGTTGCTCGAAGCAAGCACTTCGCCGCTGCGGCCGTCGAGAACATAGTAGTTGCGGTTGCGCGAGTCAATGCTCAGTGTGCCGGAGTAGGCCTCGAGCATCGTTTGCAGGCGCACGGCGCCGTCCTCCTGCGCTGCCTCTTCGCGCAGTGAGCTCACGAACGTGGCGTTGGACTCGCCGAACACTTCGCTCATCTGCTCGTAAAAATCGTCAATATAGAAGTTCGTGACGCTGGTCATCAAAAACGCGCCCACCACCGCCATCAGAGAGGTGACGAGCAGCAACATGATCATCACGAGCTTCATATGCAGGCTGCGGAACATAGCAGGAGACTCCTTTCCCGGAAAAGTGCGCGCAACTTACGCCTGCGCGGAGAAATAATAGCCCACGCCGCGGCGCGTGAGGATGTAGGCCGGCGCGGCGGGGTTGTCCTCGATCTTTTCGCGCAGGCGGCGGACGGTGACGTCCACCGTGCGCGCGTCGTCGCCGACGTAGCCATAGTTCCAGACCTGCTCCATCAGGTCGACGCGGGAGAAGACCTTGCCGGGATGGCTGGCGAGGAACGTCAAAAGCTCATACTCGCGCTGTGTGAGGTCGATGGGCACGCCGTTTTTGCGCACCTGAAAGCTGTCGGTGTTGATGGTGATGCCGCCGCCGGCGCTCATGGCGTTGTCCTCCGCCGCGGGAGCGGAGAGCATCGTTGTGCGGCGGATGTTCGCTTTGACGCGCGCGAGCAGCTCGCGCATGGAAAAGGGCTTGGTGATGTAGTCGTCCGCGCCGATCTCAAGGCCCAAGATCTTGTCCTCCTCCTCTTCGCGCGCGGTCAGGATGATGACGGGCACGTTGTCACCCTCGGCGCGCAGAGCGCGGCAGACGTCAAAGCCCATCATTTTGGGCATCATCACGTCGAGAAGAATGAGGTCGGGCTTTTTCTCGCGCGCCATGGCGAGGCCCGCCTCGCCGTCGTAGGCCTCGAGCGTGTTATAGCCCGTACGCTGGAGGTTGAAGCGGATGATATCGACGATGTTTTTCTCGTCCTCGACAATGAGGACGGTCTTCTTCTGTTCCATCAGTTTTCTTTCTCCTGTCTCTCTTTTTGCGCTGTGCGCAGGGCGTGGACCTTGAGGATACCGCAGACGGTCTTCGCATCTTCGATCTCGCCGCGCATCACGCGTGCGAGCATGTCGGAAAACGGCGTGCGGTAAAGCTCTAAAAACTCGTCCTCGTCAGGATTTTGCTCACCGAAGGTCAGACCCTCGGCAAGATAAAGGTGCAGCACCTCGCTGTAGCAGCCGGGGGAGACGAGGAGCTTGCCGAGATTCGTCATGCGCTTCGGCGTTGCGCCCGTTTCCTCCTTCAGCTCACGCAGCGCGGCCTCATCGGGGTCCTCGCCACGCTCCAGTTTCCCTGCGGGAATTTCCTCAAGCACACGGGAGAAGACATAGCGGTACTGCTTTACGGTGAGCACGTTGTCGTTTTCGTCAAGAGCGACGATGGCGACACCGCCGGGATGCTCGGCGACTTCGCGTACGCTCGTTCTGCCGTTTGGCAGGAGCACGTCGTCGCGGTAGATATGCAGGATTTTTCCCTCGTAGATCGTCTCGCGGGAAAGCTGGCGTTCGGTCAGATCCATGATAAAACTGCCTCCTGAGTGCGGCGGATCGCCGCCAAAGCATGGGATAGATACTAAAATTATAGCACGGCGGCGGGCGGAATTCTACTATAAATTAAAGTGGATGGGCAGAATAGAGCGGAATGCGGCGTTTTTTCGAATTGTTACGTTTTTGTGACAGCCCTTGTGCTGGACGAAAAAGTATGCTACACTATCATGGAAGCGCAAAGGAGGCGATGTGCCGTGGCGGAGAAAAAGGGGATAAAAATCGCGGCGCAGAACCGCAAGGCGTTCCACGACTATTTTGTCGAAGACCGCTACGAGGCGGGCATCGAGCTCAAGGGCACGGAGGTCAAGTCCATCCGCGCCGGCACGCTCAACCTGAAAGACAGCTATGTCATCGTCAAAAACGGCGAGGCGAACGTGCTGTCGATGCACATTTCGCCCTACGACAAGGGCAATATCTTCAACCATGACCCCGACCGGCCCAAAAAGCTCCTTCTGCACAAGCGCGAGATAGGCAAGCTCTATTCGCTCATCAAGCAGGACGGCTACGCGCTGATCCCGCTGAGCGTTTACTTCAAGGACGCGCGCGTGAAGGTCGAAGTCGGCGTGTGCAAGGGTAAGAAAAACTACGACAAGCGCGAGGACGCCGCCAAGCGTGACGCCAAGCGCGAGATCGACCGCGCGATGAAAGCGCGGAGATAAGGAGAGAAATTATGGCAAATCCGATCGTGACCATCGAAATGGAAAGCGGCGCGGTGATGAGCGGCGAACTCTATCCAGAGATCGCGCCCAACACCGTCAACAACTTCATCGCGCTGGCAAACTCCGGTTTTTACGACGGCGTGGTGTTCCACCGCGTCATCCCCGGCTTTATGATCCAGGGCGGCGACCCGGACGGCAACGGCACAGGCGGCCCCGGCTACGAGATCAAGGGTGAATTTTCCGCCAACGGCTTCAAGAACGATCTTAAGCACACGCTGGGCGTTCTCTCGATGGCGCGCACGATGATCCCCGACAGCGCGGGCAGCCAGTTTTTCATCATGGTGGCCGACGCGCCGCACCTTGACGGTCAGTATGCGGCGTTTGGTAAGATCACCGAGAATGCGCAGGCCGCTGTGGACATCTCCCGCGTGAACCGCAACATGTACAACGACATGCCGAAAAAGCCACAGGTCATCAAGACCATCCGCGTGGATACGCAGGGCGTTGACTATCCCGAGCCGGAGAAGATGTAATTTCGTTTCCTTTTGCTTTCGCATACCTGACGGGTTTCCCGTATTCGCGGCGCACTTGTCGTGCGCCGCTCACACGGGGGCGTACCGGTTTCGACGGGGGTGTGGAGGCAGGATAAGCGGGCAGAGGCGCCTGGCCTCTATAAAACGGGTAACTTATAAATTAAAGAACAACAACGAAGTTGCTCTCGCTGCCTAAGTAGGCGGCCGTCTGAACCGGAGAGGCCACGGACCGGGGAAGGCGTCGTAAACGTGGCGTCCGTGAGGCGGGAAAGAGTTGACCTGCCCACGCATCATGACTCTACCAAAGCGTAAGGTCCGTCAGGTGTCCTTGCGCGGAGGGAATGTTTAAATCCTGACTGCGCCCGGAGAAAGTCCTGTTAAAGTGCTTTCGGACGCGGGTTCGACTCCCGCCGCCTCCACCATAAGGTGGCAACAATTCGGATATTTTAAGCGAAACGCTTAGAATACCAAAGGGTTGCCACCTTTTTTTATTTCAAATTCTGCACTCAGAAAAAAAGATATTTTCGCGTTATTTTGGTAACTGGGGAGATTCGAACTCCCCCTTTTGCGATTTCAAGGGCAGAATTCAAAGAAGCGCCCTTTTTGCGGGCGCAAATTAGAGCGTTCTTTCCTCAAAATTTCATACAATCTTTCGGGCGTCTGTTTGTTGGTTTCGTTGAAGCCATCAAAAAGGCGCCCTTTTTCATTTCCCGACGTCAAAAAGGGCGTCTCTGCCCAATCCATCACCCGGCCGGAGCATTTCAGGATGCTCCGGCTTATTTTTTTGCTTACGAGGAGGACTTCACAATGAACGATCAGAACGAAACCACGCAGCTCCGTTTCCTTGAAGAAACCGCCATTCGGCTGCGGCAGAACGGTTTTACGGTAGAACCGATTGAAGATCACCACCTGCCCGTCTGCTGGGAAAAAGGGCGTCTCTGCCGCATCTCCGGCAAGGGCAGCGTGCTGTACCGCCAGGAGAACATGGACAGTATCCGGGCGCAGGACGCTTTGCAGACGGTGATCGACACCGCTAAAATGACTTCGGAATACATGGCGATTCTGGAATACGCACCTCAGCTCAAGGCGACCGATCTCACTGGTGACTACCGCATCCTTGCTGACTTCGGTGACGCAGTGCTGGCGGGCCACCCCACCGAACGCGGCGTGCAATTCGTGACTTGGGAGTGGGACTTCACCGTGCGCGGCGGGCTTGTTCAAAAAGACGCCCTTTTTGAGCCGGAGCAGCTTGCGGAGATCTACCGCGCGCTGGCGTTCGTCCGCGAGCAGGATGAAAGCCTTTCGTTTGGACGGGATCAGGAACTGGCGGAGCTCATGGACCAGGTCGGCGGACTGCTGCCCGCGGATGTTCCGCGGCAGCGGGATGCACCGGAACAGATTGGCATGACAATGAAATAAGCACGTGCACAGGCCGGACAGAAATGTCCGGCATTTTTTATTTTAGGAGGAAAAGATGATGGAAATTCATGGCACGATCCACTTCAGACTCATTCTTCCGCACTTCCCCGGCTTTCAGCAGGAGCCGCTGCCGGCGCCTGTTTGCAGTCGCTCCCCGGAGTGCAAGGACTGCCCTTACCCCCGCCACGGTTTTCTCTGCTGGGGCGCGGACGGAACCTGCCTGCGGAGCCGAATGAACGAGATCAACGAGAAAAAGGAGGACAACGATCATGATGAGCGCAGTTCTGAGTAATCCAAGCCACCCGAAATACGGTGTGGCAACGATTCCCTTCCCCATTCCCCGGGACCAATACACATACTGCATGGAGCTGCTGGCGGCGCTGGAGATCGGCGACGCGGTCAAGGCGGACTGCAAGGTGGTGGAGTTCGACAGTGTCTACACCGTTCTCAAACGCATGAAGGCTCTTACGGTCAATGTGGAGGAATTAAACTACCTCGTCAAGCGGCTGGAAAGCTTCGACACCGGCGAGGCTGCGCAGTTTCAGGCGATGGCTCACAAGCTGGAGTTGTTCGAGCTGAAGGACCTCATCAACCTGACCTTCTGCTGCCAGCAAGCCACGGTCATTACAGACTTTTCCGACCTCGCCGCTGTTGGCCGCGACCATTACATGAACCTGCACGGAGGCAGTGCCAAAACAGAGGAATTGGATGCGCTGGACGGCAAGGAAACCGCGCGGCAGCTCATCGAAAATGGCGGCGGCACGATCACGCCCTACGGTGTGGTCTACGACAACGGCATGAAGCTGGAACAGGTCTATGATGGCCGGTTCTTCCCCTGCTATTACTACGAGCCGAACACCATCACCGTTGCTGTGACCTCTAAAGCCGAACCGGAGGATACGGAGCATATCACATGGCTGCATCTCCCCATGATTCAGGAGGAGATCGACCGCGCGATCCGGCGCGCCAGCATCACCGATCCCAAGGAGATTCGCCTGCGGCTGGAGGACAGCCAGCTTCCCAACGAGGTGGATGTCCTTCTTGATATGGAGTACGAAACTCTCTCCGACCTCAACGAACTGGCAGAGGCGACGGTTGGGTTATCAAAAGCGGATATGGAAAAGCTGGGTGCCGTGGTCACGCTGGCAGAGCCAAAGTCCGCGGCACAGGTCAAAAACCTTGCGGAAAGCCTCGATCTGTTTGACTTTGCCCCTGGTGCGCACTCTCCCGCCGAGTACGGCAAGTACATGATCCGCCAGTCCGGTCACTTCGAGTATGACGCAAACCTCGATGCTTTTTATGACTATGAAAAGTACGGCACGGAGCGCATGAATGAGGAGGACGGGATGTTCACCGACCGAGGTTACATCGCCTATAAGGGCTATATCAGCATGGAGGAAGTGATGAACGGTGGTCAAAGCAACCACATGGTGCTGGGAGGGCTTTCACGATGATCATTCAGGCGGAACTAAAGTGTAAGCAGACCGGGTGTGAGGCAGACCCCTGTGCCGTGGATAAGGTCATCGAGCTGCCAAGCCCGCGGTTCCAGCAGTTCAGCCGCACATTGCTGGCTGACTACGATTTCATCGCAGAGAACAAAAATGCCATCCGGCACGATGATGACGCCAAGCACTGCCTGCTCATCCTCGACGCGGAGGGAAAGGACGGTTTCCTTGTTGACCCACAGGGGCACAACTATGCCCGGTACAGCGCCTTTGTTCCCAACGCCCGCAGTTTGCTGACGCCAGATATGGGGATCGACCGCAGCTATCTTTCGCCGGCAGAGCCTTGGCGGGATGAGAGTCGGGATGAGATGCTCCGCATGACGCTGCGCGTCGATGGAAAGCCGGACTACACTCTTGTCCTCCCCGCTGACGAGGAATACCTCGATGCTGTGAAGGCTTACCTCGATATTGATGTTTTCGCGGACGCCATGCTCTGTGATATTCGCTTTAAGGTGCCTTACATCGGGGAGCTGATCCGTGATACGGACTGTCCCGCCGTGGAGGATTACAACGATTTTGCCGAAGCCTTGGAGGACATCTGGCAGCAGGACGGTGCGCTCCTGACCTACGCCGCCGTGCTGGAGGCTGAGCGGCCGGATACCCTGCACCGTGCCTGTGAACTCCTGCGGAATCTGGACAACTATCAGCGCGTCACAGAGGGTGCCTACGGTTACGGTCAGCAGCGATTGCAGGAAACGCTGGGGCTGGACGATGAAGCCATCTACGAGCTGGACGGCTACATGGATTTTGAGAAATACGGTCAGGACTGCATGGAAAACGACTGCGTGACAAAAACAGAGTTCGGCCTGCTGCGCCGCTTGGACCCGCCCTTCCCGGAGCAGACACAGGGGCAGAGGATGATGTAAGCAAAAGCGGCTCGATCCATTTGGAACGAGCCGCTTGCTAAGCAGACAAACTGGAATTTCACGTTGCAATTCAATCAGGATACGGCTTTTAGGATATAGGATACTCATGCCATTCCACATTGTTTTTTAGGTCTTGATTTTCCTTTTCGGCATTGTATTCTTCTTGTGTGGCTTTTTTGCCGCTTATCATGAAATTATCCATCGTGTATGCCTGCCCTGTGGCAGATAAGACATCAGTTATAACAAGGCCGTCTTGAGTGAAGCCGATAGTAGCAACGCCCTCCTTTGAACCCAAATCATCGGAATAGATAAAGGTGCCATCCGTTTTGAGGTTTTCAAATGTACGATAGTCTGTCCGATAGCCATACACATGGTCATCACTACTATGAAGAACTAAATATCCTCCGGTATCGCCAGTTACACCACAAACAAAAACGACCGCTTCTTCACTACCGTCATCATCCAAATCAATCATCGCATAGTTTTGAATAGCCATATAGGCATCATCCGGATTAAATAAAGATGGAATATCGGCTATATTAACAGAAGCAAAATCAGAGCCATCATTAGTAGCATAATAGAACAGCTGTTTGCCCTTCAAAACATCTTGCATATTAGCTGGTGTCGAATTACTTGAACAACTAACCAATGCTAAAACACCAACCAATGCCAAAACTAATGTTATCAACTTTTTCATAACAACACCTCTGCCAAATCCCGATTTCTTTACCTCATCATAGCATATCCCTCAGGAATGTGTAAAGCCAAATTCTACACCGAAAGGAGATCTTAACCTTGAAAGATGCAACGCAATTTCATATCCGACCTGCCCGCCCGGAGGAGGCGGGCTTATTTTATACCCCGCACCCAGAAGAAGATAAGCGGCTGGGTACCATCGGCCATGTCCGGATGGACTTCGGACGCAGCGGCAACGAGTTCTGGCATACCTGGTGGCCCCGTGGCCCGGAGGAGCTGAATAGCCCCGCATTCAAGCTGGAGCTGCAGGAGGTCGTGGACACGCTGCGGGAGAGTGTGCTGAAAAACCGCTTCGCTATGGAGCGTTTTTGCTATGAACACGGCGGGAAAATCAGCGGCGGCTGGACACAAAACTACGGTTACGTCGTGGCAACGGAGCATTACCGCTACTGCCTGCGGTGCAACCCCTCTCCGGGCGATTATAACGGGTATCTGACGGCCTATGATCTGGATGTCCAGCGGCAGAACATGGCACAGAAGGAAGTGCCTCACATGGAAATAGGGGGCATGATATGAGCATGGGAACGGCTTGTGCCAGAGGGCCTCCCATCATGTCAGAGCATTATAAATCTTTCCGTTGACTTACGGATGGTTGTGTGGTAGTTGTTTGTGCTACCCAAAACACTGAAAGGAGAAACGCACATGAGAAAGAAGATTATGACCCTGATGATGGGGATGCTCCTGCTGCTCACGGCCTGCGGGCAGACGGGGAGCAATTCCGCATCGGCGATGCTGCCGGTGGCGGCGGTACAGAGCGCAGCGCAGGCCATCGCGCCTGTCGAGGACAAGGTGCAGGAAGATACGGAGAGCCTGTCTGCTGAGGAAACTGTCGAGGAAACCAAGGACGCAGGCAGCGAGGAGACTCCGAAACCCACCAAGGACGCAGAGACACCTTCCGGCAAGACGGAGAAAACACCGTCCTCACCCACCGGTGAGGAGCAGCCGGACGCGCCGGATCAGCCGACTACCCCTGAACAGACGATGTCACCTGCACCGCAGCCGGAGCCTGTACCGAGCGAACCCGAACCTGCGCCGATACAGGAACAGGAGCCTACACCCGCCCCCGAACCTGAACCTGAGCCGGAGTATGAACCAGCGGACCGCTGGGCGGCTGTTGAAGCCGCCAGTGCCTATGCCGCCGCGCAGTATGGTGTCACTACGGACAGCGGCCTGACACTGGGCAACAGCGCGTATCGCTTCCCTGCATCGGTAGCGGCAGATGCCTCGCAGGAGACACTGGAGGCCAAGGCGCGGGACATGGTGGACTATACCTTCCACCAGCTTATGATGCAGGCGGGTGTGAACACGCTGGCCGATGCGGGTATCTGCTGTAATGTCTGCATCGTAGAGGATGGCGCAAGCCTGCTCATCTACGTTCTCTATGCGGGCTGAGAAAAAACAATACGTAAGACCTCTCTGGAAACAGGGAGGTCTTATCTTTTGCAGAGGAGGAAGTCATTTGAAAGCATTCAAACACATGACAGCCTTTGTGCTGGCGTTGATCATGGCGGCAGCACTGGCGGTGACCGCCTATGCTGCCAGCGTGACGGTCAAGTA
>ENA-OUOY01001187-OUOY01001187.1-human-gut-metagenome-genome-assembly--contig:-NODE-1187-length-15817-cov-7.377300_pt1 | contig 15817 bp, 15 predicted proteins | sample MGYA00237937_ERZ548767 | MGnify/ENA primary metagenome ERZ548767 (study PRJEB26490, sample SAMN05356887) | human gut metagenome | biome: terrestrial biome; feature: human-associated habitat; material... | reverse complement strand
AGACGTATGTGTGGGATCACCAAAGCTATAAAGGCGAGCCCGGTGGAGACGGCGATGCGGGCGGCTATGCCAACGCCGACACCTATGATCTGTATCTGAGCCTCATCGACTGGCTTCTGGAGCAGAAAGCACAGGAGGACGCCGAGTTCCAGCGCCAGATTGAAGCGTACACTGCACAGGGTAAGTCTGCATCCATTGTGGAGGACCAGAGTGCAAAATGGGCGGTATACGCAATCTCCAGCAACCGCAAAAATCAGTCATTCTTCAATTATTATGGTCCCCGCAAACTGGTCACTCAGGATAAGCCCGGAGGCGGCGGAGAAGAACCTGCACCGCCTGCTGGCACGGGCAAAATCACGCTGAAAAAAACTGCTGGTGGAACCACAACCGGTCTCGCCGGTGCACGTTTCAGCATCTATTTCAACGGGCAGATCGTCGGCAGCGACATCACCAATGCGCAGGGCGAGATCTATGTTGAGAACGCCGCCACCGGTCTTTGGAGCTTCGTGGAAACCGCTGCACCGGACGGCTTCTGTGTTGATCCCACGCCCAAAAGTGTTTATGTAGATGTTTCCGAAGGTGATCACGAGTACACCGTCGCGGCAGTCAACTATGAAAAGCCCGATATGAAGATCATCAAGCGCGACGCCATGAGCGGCAAGCCCATCGCTGGCACGGTCTTTTCCATTAAGTCCGTTACCGGAAGTTATTCAACCTCCGTCACGACCGGGACGGACGGTTCCGCAACGCTCTCGGCCATTCCTGCCGGTGTCTATGTTGTGCGTGAGGAATCCGTTCCCGAGCCGTACATCGTAACCAATACCGAGCAGACCGTGGCGCTGCGCCCCGGCAAAACCTCCGAGGTCACTTTCGTTGACTATGAAAAGCCCGGTCTTGAAATTGTCAAGAAGAACATCGCCAATGGTGAGCCTATCGAGGGCGTCACTTATCTCATTGAACAGATCGACGGCAGCTACTCCACCAGCGCCACGACGGACAGCGCGGGGCGCATCTTCCTCGATTCCATCCCCGTGGGCAGCTATCGCGTCACGGAGAAAAATGTGCCTTCCCATGTCATTCTCTCTGAGATCCCCCAGGAGGTCTATCTGGAAGCAGGCTGCACCAGAACGGTGACCTTCTTCAACGCGGTCAAGCCCTCCCTGACGATCCTGAAGCGGAACGGTGTCACTGGGGACACCCTCGCCAACGCCAAATTCCATATCTATTACGGCTTGGACAATACCACCACCGGCGAGATCAACGACCTCGGTGTGTTCACAACGGCCTCCGACGGTAAAATCACCATCACCGATGTAAACCGTGGCTGGTACAAACTGGTGGAGGAGTCCGCTCCCAAGGGCTTTGGCATTCAGGGCAGCGGGGTCACCGAGTTCTATCTGGAAGCCAATACCTCCAAGACCGTGACCGTGGACAATGTTCCTCACAGTGCCCTCGTCGTGTACAAATATGATGCCAAAACCGGAAAAGGACTGGAGGGCTGCCGATTTGAACTGAGATATTTAGGCGGCGGCACTTCCGGCACTGGCGGTACAGTCATTGGGACCTATGTGACCGGCCCCAACGGGGCTTTCACCGTGACAAACCTCAAACGCGGCACTTACATCTGCCAGGAGATTGAGAGCGACGGAAATCACATCATCGACCGCGAACCCCAAACCGTGTGGATCTCCGGCGAGGATCAGGATGTGGTGACGCTCCGCTTCGGCAACGCCCCGCTGGGAAGTTTGCTCATTACAAAGCTGAGCGACGACAGCAAGCACGAACCGCTCTCCGGCGTAGAGTTTCTTTTGACCGACAGCAGCGGCAATTATCTCGGCAACGACAACGGCCGCTTCACCACCAATGCCGCAGGCGAAATTCTGGTGGACGGTCTGGAACCCGGCATGACGGTCATCGCCCGTGAAGTCCGGGCAAAAACGGGCTACCTGCTGGATGACAGCCCCCAGCACGCGCTCATCAAGAGCGGCGAAACGGCGCATTTGCAGTTTCTGAACCAGCCTGCCGGTAACCTCATCATCCGCAAGGTCAGCTCCGGCCCCAACGGGGAGCCGCTGGAGGGTGTAGAGTTTAAGATCACCTATGCAGACGGCAGCTTCGTCCCGGACGCCAACGGCGAACTGTCCAGCAACGGCATTTATTACACCAATAAATCCGGTGAGATCCGCATCTCCGGCGTCGTCGGCACCGTGGTAGCAACGGAAAGCAAGACGATTCCGGGCTCCACCATTGATGAAGCCACCCGCACACAGACCGTGGTAGTCAACCCCAACGACACGCAGACGCTGACCTTTTATAACAAACCCACTACAACGTTGATTCTCCAGAAATACATTTCCGGCACGAAAAATGAACCGCTTGCCGGGGTACAGTTCCTTGTGACCGACTCCTCCGGCGCGGTAGTTGGCCCCAACAACGGCTACTATACCACCGACGCTGCAGGCCAGATCGTCATTGAGGGTCTGACCGACGGCATGACTGTTACCGCAAAAGAGGTCAAATCTGTGGACGGTTTCGTGTTGGACGGGACACCGCAGAGCATCAAGATCGACCAGAGCCAGTCTCCCCAGCGCATGACCTTCTGGAATGAGCGACAGGGCGCGCTGATTATCAACAAGCTGTCCTCTCTGGACCGCAAGACGCCGCTGGAGGGCGTTACCTTCAAAATCACTACGGCTACCGGCGAGTTCGTCCCCGACGAAAACGGAAAGATCAGCTCCAACGGTCTGTACTATACCGACGAAAACGGGCAGATCATTCTCAAGGGCGTCACCGGCACACTGGTGGTAACAGAGGAAAAATCCATCTCCGGTTACACCATCGACGAGAATACGCGCACGCAGACCGTGGTGGTCAACCCCAACGACACGCAGTCCCTCTATTTTTACAATGCTCCCATCGGTGGGCTGGAGCTCATTAAGGTCAATGCGGCGGACAAAACCCAGCGCATCCCCAACACCACCTTCGAGATCCGACGTGTCAGCGACGGCGGTTTAGTGGATACCGTCACCACCGGAACGGATGGGCGCGTGTATGTTCCGCTGGAACGCGGCAGCTACTATGCCGTGGAAACGGAAGCGGGCAGGGGATTCCTGCTTGACAGCACGCCCATCTATTTCACCGTGGAAGATGGAAAGACGACCACCAAAACGGTGACCAACAAAGCCGTTTCCGGTATCCTCATTCACAAGATCGACAGCACCACCGGCGAGGGCATCTACGGCGTTTCTTTCGTTCTCTACGACAACGGCAACAACCCCATTGCGCAGGAAACAAGCGATGACCGCGGTTATGTCCGTTTTGAAAACCTGACCGCTGGCCGCTACTATCTGCGTGAATTGGAAAATGAGGGATATATTCCCGACACGCAGAAAAAGACCGTGTATGTAAAGTCCGGCGAAACCACGGAAATCGAATGGAAGAATACGCCCATCAACGGTCAGATCCAGATCGCCAAGACCTCGGCGGACTATAATTCCATGAACGGCTGGCCCGCCGGAACGCCCATCCCCAACACCGTCTTTGAAGTTTACAATGCCCGCACCAACCGTCTGGTGGATACCATCAAGACGGACAAAAACGGCTTGGCGGTGAGCAAGCCTTTGCCGCTGGCGAGGTATAAGATCGTGGAATCCAAGGCGGCGGAGTTTTACGGGCTGGATAAGACACTCATTGAAGTGGAGATCGAACACGCCGGTCAGATCGTTAAGGCGAGCATGACCAATAAGAGCCTGTACACGAATGTGTCGATCAAGAAAACCGGCTACGTGGAGGTCATGCCGGGGCAGCTTGTCCGCTACAACTTCACCGGTATTGCCAACAATTCCACCACGGCGCTGGAATCCTTCTACTGGCGCGATACCCTGCCCGTCAAGGCGGTGCGCCTTGAAAAGATCTACACCGGCACGTGGAATACCCCCGGAAATTATAAGATCGTGTACCGCACGAATCTCAGCGGCGATACCTGGCGCACGCTGGCGGATAACCTGAGCACATCCAAAAACTATGTCTTGGATGCTTCGCCCGCGGCGCTGGGACTTGCTTCCAATGAGTATGTGACGGAGTTCATGGCGGCGTTCGGTATCGTACCTTCAAACTTCCGTCAGGTAGAAGCGCCCCGCGTAGATTGCAAGGTGCTTTCAAAGCTCACCGGCGGCACGCAGTTTGTCAACACGTCGGATGCAGGCGGAGTCTACAACGGGCAGTGGATCATGGCGACCTCCCGCTGGGTCACCCGTGTCTATGCCCCCAGCAAGCCCCTGCCTCGCACCGGCTATTAAGGACTAACAACGGATGCCGCTCCGCAAGGGGCGGCATCCCCATTTTAAGGAGGTTGAGATTTCTTGAAATACAGAAAAATGATTATTCTGACATTGACGCTTCTGCTTCTGACCTCTCTCTGCTGCACCTCGGCGCTCGCTGCGGGCGGGGATGTCGCGGGAGCGGTGGAGCAGACGTGGACGGAGGCGGCCAAGCAGATCAAGAGCGTAGTGGAGAAGGTGGTATTTCCTGCATTGGATATGATCCTCGCTATCGCATTCTTTGTAAAGCTTGGCGGCGCGTACTTTGACTACCGACAGAGAGGACAGTTTGAGTGGACCGGCCCCGCCATCCTCTTTGCCTGCCTGATTTTCAGTCTGGTTGCGCCGAAATACATCTGGAATATCATCGGGATCTGAGCCAAGAAGAGAGAACAATTAAAAACCGGATCAGGACCCTCCTGCCGGATATAACCGATGAGGCAATGGTTGCATGGATAGTGTATGTGGATGAAGTAGGCAGACATGGTTGCTTCACAAAGATACTCTTGCGTTAAAAGCACAATCCTGCTATAAATACCATTTGAGAGATAGGTACCAGAGAATCTTAATGAGAATGGAGGAATTGTTCTGTGTCTACCAAGAATACTATGAAGCATAATGCCGTCATTACAACGATGCTTTTGCTTGTATTATTTACGTTTTCCGCTTGTGCATCTGTAACTCCTGATGACCAAACATCAAGGGATTCCAATATTACGGAGAATGGTGCATCAACGGGCCGTTCAGACTATGATAATACAAGCACACCTGAGTTTTTCAATGACCTCGGGAAAACGCTTGATGAATTGAAAAACGAGCATCCGGAAGGCAACGTGATTGTAAGGCCGGATGGATTTCCAGACAGTGCTGCTATATGCTTTGGAGCCTCAGAGTCGGAATATCTTTACTGCTTTTTCGGCGCACAGAGTGGCGATGCTGAAAAGGCTATGAACGAATATGAAGACCAGCTGGAATGTTCCGGTTTTGTCACCACCGCATGCATACTCTTTCCGGACATGGAAGATGAAATGTCCTTTGAAGATTTCTTCTCCTTGATTGGTGTTGACGATTATGAGTATTTAGGAGAAGATACGACTGCAGCAGGTTGGTTAAGATTCATGTATAACGGTATGGAGGTCATGGTGAATACAAACGAGGCTGCTTCTGGTGGTGGATGGAATTTCACAGGAGCGGAAATTGTGAAGCATAATGCTCCCGTGTCAATCGTGGACACGGAAATATTCAATACCAATCAGGACTTAGCGGATGCGGTCATGTTCGATTGATCTACATTATAATGGTCTAAAGCAAAATATTCTATAAGGAAAGCCGTCGCCCAGCCTGGGCGGCGGCTTTCTGCATTTCTGGAGGTGAGTGAAGATATTTATTGGGGACTTTGTTGCCGCGACAGTCCTGGATTAGGAAGTAGGCAGATGGTGTCACCCCGTATTTAGCAAGGAGTCTCATAAAAAGCTTGCATAAAAAGTGTTATCTTGATATAATACTATCAAGAAATTGATAAGGAGGGCTTTCTATGCAAATCAGACCATCCTCTGCTCTGCGGAATGAGTACACGCAGATCTCCGAGCTGGCAAAGGCATCCGGTGAACCGATCTTCATTACGAACAAGGGTGAAGATGACGGTGTTTATATGAGCATGGCAGCATACGAGGAGCGGGAAAAAATGTTCCGACACCGCGACAAAATTTATGCTGCGGAACTCAGCAGATTGAGCGGAGAGCCTGTCTGCACGCCGGAGGAGCTTGACGAAAGAATGGAGGAGCTGTTCCGTGCCTACGAAAAGTAAACTGGTCTATCTTCCACCTGCTCAACACGACTTCGAGGAGATCGTAAAGTATCACATTACGGAGGCAGGAACTCCCTACGCGCGGAAAATCTACAGTACGATGAAAACGACCATAAACCGTCTGCGGGATTTCCCGCTGATGGGGCAAACGCATCCGGACCCGATCCTTGCGGCAAGCGGTTACCGTAAACTTGTGCTGACGAAGACTTATGTTGCCATCTACAAATTGATCGGGGACACCGTCTACGTTTATGCGATCGTCAATGGCACAACAGATTATCCGCGGCTGCTCAAGTAAGCGCTGCAGTCAGATGCAAAACAAAATACTCTATATGAAAGGCCGTCGCCCATCTGGGCGGCGGCTTTCTGCATTTTCGGAGGTGAGCGAAGATATTTATTTGGGACTTTGTTGCCGCGACAGTTTTGGATCAGCTGGTGGATTGGATTTATGGGCAGATCGTGGGCTTTCTCGGCAATTTCTTTGCCCTCATGGGCAATATGGGCGTGGAACTTTTTGAACTGGAATGGGTCAGCGCCATCATTCTCTTTTTCTCCCGCCTTGCCTGGGCACTGTTCGCCGTCAGCGTGGTGGTCTGCGCCTTTGAATGCGGCATCGAATACTCCACCGGCAGAGGAAATCTCCAGCAGTGCGGGATGAATATCATCAAGGGCTTTCTGGCGGTGAGTCTCTTCACCGTTGTCCCCGTCCGGCTCTATGCCTTATCGGTGTCGCTGCAGGGGACCTTTTCTGCGGGACTCACCGGCTATGGACGGAGCATTGGTGAGGTGGGACAGGACATCATTACGGAGCTCAATGAGATCCAGACCCTGTCGGATGTGGTGAACAGCTCCCACTTTGGTCTCGGCATCATCACCAGCCCCATTATGCTGCTGTTCTGCATCATCCTTATGGGCTACGCGGTGCTGAAGGTGTTTTTTGCCAACCTCAAACGCGGAGGCATTTTGCTGATTCAAATTGCGGTCGGCTCCCTCTATATGTTCAGCGTCCCACGGGGCTATTTGGACGGATTCATGGGCTGGATGCGGCAGGTCATCGGCTTGTGCCTGACCGCCTTCCTCCAGTCCACCATCCTCATTGCGGGACTTATGGTGTTCAAAGACCACGCGCTGATGGGCGTTGGACTCATGCTCTCCGCAGGCGAAGTTCCCCGCATCGCCGGCAGCTTCGGTCTGGACACCACAACAAAGGCCAATATTACGAGCGCCGTTTATACGGCACAGTCTGCGGTAAATGTGACGAGGACCATCGCCGCGGCAATCAAATAAAAGGGTGTGTATGAAATGACACAGTCAACAAGAAAACTTACGATGGGGAGCCTGTTCGATGGCATCTCCGGCTTTCCTCTGGCTTCGGTGCGGTGCGGCATCGAGCCGATCTGGGCCAGCGAGATCGAACCGTTCCCCATACTGGTATCAAAGATCCGTTTCCCACGCATGGAGCAAATGGGAGACATCACAAAACTGAACGGTGCGTATCTGCCGCCTGTGGACATCATCTGCGGGGGCAGCCCGTGCCAGGACTCAGCGTGGCCGGAATGCGTGCCGGGTTGAACGGTGCGCGTTCCGGCCTCTTTATGGAACAAATACGAATCATTCAGGAGATGCGAGATGCAGACAGAAAATCTGGAAGGACAGGAGTCCATATTCGACCGAGATTCGGGATCTGGGAAAATGTCGTCGGTGCTCTCTCAAGTGGGCGGGACGCTGAAACGGGTCAAAAAAAGCCTGGGGCGGATTTTCAAAAGGTCCTCGAAGCGTTCCTCCAAGTTGAAGAACCATACCTTCATGCTGTTAGACCTGAGGCCGGGCGCTGGGAATATGCTGGGGGCATATTGGGAGTACGATCCTCCGTGGCTTGGATCGTTTGGGACGCTCAACACTTCGGAGTGCCCCAAAGACGCCGTCGAGTGTTCCTTGTGGCAGATTTTGCAGGCTACAGCGCCATCCCGATACTCGCTATCCCAGACAGCGTGCCTGGGTATCCTGCGCCGCGCAGAGTGCCGCGGCAAATCGCTGCCACCCTTATTGGAAGCAGCTTTGCGTATGCAGGCAGGGCTTGACCCGCCCGCGCCCATATCCGGCGAAGCGAAAGCCTATCATATCAACCAACGCAGCGAAGGCATTGACCTGGACGGTGTGTCCGGTGCATTGATGGCAACGCAGAACCTCCAAATGCAGACCTTTATCACAAATCCCGGCAGCAGTCAGAGTGGTCCGCAAAAACAGATCGCATTCGCCGCCAACCAGCGGGACGAGGTGCGTGACCTGCATGATGTAGCAGGCGCGCTACAGGCTCAGCCGGGGTTGAAACAACAAACCTTTGTCGCTGGATTTTCTGCTGGAGCAGGTGCAAGCGCCGGAACCATCGGATATCAGGAAGGCGTATCGCCTACCCTGAAAGGCAGCCCCAGCGGGAACTGTATGCCCAGCATCCTCTGTATCAATGATCAAGGTGGGCAGATCATGGAGTGCAGTGAGAATGTCACCGGAACCCTGCGGGCACAGGAGCATGGACACCAGCCTTTGGTGCTGCGTCCGGGAAAGCCTTTACTGTATGAAAACTATGGAATAGACAGCCGCTATACAGGCCCCCATAAGATAGCACCAACGCTTTCAGCCAGAATGGGTACGGGCGGTTTGAACACCTCGATTGTTCAACAGGTGCCGGAGGAGGTCATCTGCATTGCAGGCAACGCCATTGACCGGCAGCCGCAAAACGGAGGCAACGGCTTCGGCTGGCAGCGGGATATTTCCTATACCCTGACCGCCACGGATCGCCACAGCGTCTATGCCCGCCAGCGGGTAGATCAGTTCAGGGATGATGAGATCGCCTCCACGGAGAGCGCGCGGCAGCACAAGGACGCTACAGACCTCATCTGCCAGCCAACCTCTGCCTGGGATGCGGACTGCCGGAATCTCATTCGCCGCCTCACGCCTTTGGAGTGCGAACGGCTCCAGGGCTATCCGGATGGCTGGACCGATGTTCCCGGCGCTTCGGACTCCGCGCGCTACAAAGCCCTCGGCAACAGCGTTGCAATCCCCTGCGTGGAATACCTCATGCAACGGGTGGCTATGGTCATTACGCTTGATTTGGAATGGGATTTTTAGTTGGCTTTGGTAATAGCTTTCACACTTGCTTTCGGGTATCTTAGCTTTACCATTAAAAAGATCGGAGGAACTGCTATGGCAGAAAAAACGCGCAACCTCTGCGCGCAGATCCCCGTGGAGCTGCATGACAAGGTGCGGCAGCGTCAGGCGGAATCTGGCGAGACACTGAGCCGGTACATGACCGTGCTTATTACCAAATTTTATGAAATGGAGGACAATGCGAAGATGGACAAGGACAATGTGAGGACGGTGGCGTTTCAGGTGCCCACCGAGCTGTTTGAGCAGCTCAAGGCATACCTCAAGCGGAACGGCATCAAGCAGAATGCCTTCTTCCTGGACTGCATCCGGCAGGTGCTGGCAAAGGACGCCGGCGTTGGTGAAGAATAAGAAATACATCGCGCGAACCGCTGCTGAGATTCTCGGCAGCGGTTTTGCTTTGGAGGAACAAAATGTTTATTTACCCTGAAAACTTGAAAGCCAAGCCCATGCTGTGGCTCTGGCTGCTGCGGGACATCGGCGTGATCGGCATCGGCGCTTTGCTCTCTGTGCTGGCGCTGACACAGGGACTCGGCATGGGACTGCTGGTAGTCACGGTGCTGTATGCCTTCCTCACCATTCAGGTGGATGGCTCCAGCATTCTGGATTTCCTGCACCGCGCCGCCTGTTTTCTCTTTCTGCGGCAGCAATACTATGAATGGAGGCTGGATCTATGAATCGGAAACAGAAAAAGGAGCTGCGCCAGCGGCAGTCGACACGGCAGCTCATGGGCATCGTCCGTGTGACGCACCACGGCATCGTGACAGATTCCGGAGAGCGGGTCTTCTTCCTGATCCAGCCGGACAACCTCTCCGTCCTGTCCCCGGAGGTCATCCGGGGCCGCGTCCGCTCCCTCACCATGCTTCTCAGCACACAGCCCTCGCTGGAGATTTTGGCGCTGGACTCCCGTGAGTCCTTCCAGCGGAACAAGGAATATTACCTGCGGCGACTGGAGGAGGAAACGGAGCCTGCCGTGCGGGAGCTGCTGGAGCGGGACATGGCCCATCTGGACGCCATCCAGTTCTCCTCCGCCTCCTCCCGCAAATTTGTGCTGGTGCTCCCACTGGATGAAAAAGCCGGTGCGGATGAAAGCGCGCTGCGGCAGTTGGAGAAAGCCATCTGCGACCACGGGCTCCGCGTGCGTCTGGCGGAGGAACAGGATGTCAAGCGCCTGCTGGCGATCTACTACCGGCAGGATCTCACCACGGAGGTATTCCGTGATTTCGATGGAGAGGAGTATGTACATGGCTAAAAAGAAACAGAAGAAGAAAAAGAAGATGCCTGAACAGGTGCAGCGCCCGAAAGATTTTCTGGACATGATCGCGCCCGCGGCGGTGAAGTTCAACACCGACCACTTCATCCTCGGCAGCCGATATCACACGGCGATGACACTGAAAAGCTACCCGCCCATGACGGATGAGCTTGCTTTGCTGCGGGGCCTTGGCGATATGGGCGGCGTCAACCTGCGCCTGACGGCGCGGCAGGTCACGCCCGCCGAAGAGGACGCCATCCTCCACGCCGCCACCAACAAAAGCCGCATGGAGCGGAGCAACACCAACGACTACAAGCAAAGCGTCACGGCGGAGGCCAACCTACGGGATATGGCGGAGCTGCTGGCAAAGCAGCGGCAGGAAAAGGAGCCGCTCATCCACTGCGGCGTGTATCTGGACATTGCCGCCGCGGATACGGAAAAGCTGCGCGCGGCACGGGACACCGTATCCGCCCAACTGGTGCGCTCCCGCATGGGCGCCGATCCGCTGCTCCTGCGCCAGCGGGAGGGCTTCCTCTCCGCCACCCCCGCGGGCGGCAGCCAACTTGCCAATTTTGCGGAGCGGGTATTGCCCGCACGCAGCGTTGCCAATCTGTATCCCATGAACTATTCCGGCAAAACCGATCCCAAGGGCTTCTTCATTGGCCATGACCGCTTCGGCTCCAACATCATCGTGGACTTCGACCGCCGGGCCGCTGACAAGACCAACGCCAGCGCCCTCATCCTCGGCAACACTGGGCAGGGCAAGAGTTATCTTCTGAAGCTCCTGCTCTGCAATGTGCGGGAGGCGGGCAAAAGCGTCATTTCATTGGACTCAGAACATGAGATGGAGGATGAGTGCCGCGCCCTGGGCGGCTGCTTTTTGGACTACTTGAGTGGGCTGTACCGCATCAACCTGCTGGAGCCCCGCTGCTGGGACGATGGCAGCGGGCCGGAAGACCCGGACGCGCCGGACGCTTTCCGGGGGACACTGCTCTCCCAGCACATCTCCTTCCTGCGGGATGTGTTCCGCGTCTACAAGGGCTTTGATACGCCCCACATCGACACGCTGGAGCTGATGGTGGAGCGGCTCTATCAAAAGTGGAACATCACCGACCGCACGGACTTCGCGTCGATGCGACCAGAGGATTACCCCATCCTCTCCGACCTCTACGATGCCATTCAGGAAAGCTACGACCATTACGAGGCCGCAGACAGCCTCTACCCGCGGGAAATGCTGCGGGATCTGCTGCTGGGGCTCCATTCCATGTGCCGCGGCGCGGATTCCCGGTTTTTCAACGGGCATACCAATATCACGAACTCCAAATTCCTTGTTTTCTGTGTCAAGGGGCTGGATAACATGGCGGAAAATCTGCGAAACACGCTGCTGTTCAGTCTGCTGTCCTATATGTCGGATCAGCTTCTGACGCTGGGTAATTCCGTGGCAGCCATTGACGAGCTGTACCTGTGGCTGTCCGATCCCACTGTCATCACCTACATCCGCAACGCGCTTAAAAGAGTACGAAAAAAGGAATCCGCCCTGTTCCTTGCCAGCCAGAATCTGGAGGACTTCACCCAGCCGGGGATACGGGAGCTGACGCGCCCCCTCTTTTCCATCCCCGTCCATCAATTTATCTTTAACGGCGGCAACGTGGATAAGAAGTTCTTCATGGATAACCTCCAGCTGGAGGAGTCCGAATATGCCCTGATCCGGGACCCGCAGCGCGGCTCCTGCCTCTACAAGTGCGGCAATGAACGCTATCTCTTGCAGGTGCGGGCCCCGGAGTACAAGCAGGCTCTCTTCGGAACGGCAGGTGGACGGTAATGGCAGTACCCGTCGCTGCACTGGCGAAGATCGCCGCTGCCGCTCTCTCAGGAGAGGATACCCGGCGAAAGCTGGGCTGGATCGTGGCGGCGATCTGTTCACCGCTGATTCTGACGCTGGCGCTGATCTGTTCTCTGCTCTCCGGCAGCGCGGAGCATAACAATTCCGCTGTTCTGCTCTGCTTCAATGGCGGCAACATTCCGGGCAAAACGCCTGCGGAATATGTTGCTTACATTGAAGATATGCGCCGCAACTTCACACTGCTGGACAACGCCATCGCCGCCCTCAATGACATGGTAGAGGGTGAAAGCAGCCTTGACGGTATCCGCGTCAAGGCTGCTTTCTATGCTCTGTATTTTGGGGAGGACACCCCCAGCCGCCGAGCGCACCGACAGTTCGTGGATTGCTTTGTGACCTACGAGGAACGTACCCGCACCGTCACCGATGAGGACGGGACGGAAACCGAGGAGAGCTACACCGTGGCGATTCCCGTTATGGACATGGTGGAGGTCTACAGTAATATTGAAAACACTCTTCACTTGGAAATATCTGCGGAACAGAAGTCCAACGCCGACAGTGTGTACAATTTGGTGCGCTATGGCGTTGCCGGAGGTTCAGAGGGCTGGATACCCGGCGCGGATGTGCCGTTTATCGGCGCGGACGGTTTCTGTTCGCCCATCGGTTCAGGCTGGGAGCGCCGTGTCACCTCTGAATTCGGCAACCGCATCGATCCCATCACTGGGAAGCGCAAGGGACACACCGGCATGGACTTGGCAGTCCCCACCGGCACACTCATCCGCGCCGCGCTGCCGGGAACGGTGACGGTCTCCAAGTACAACGCCGGAGGCTACGGCTACTACGTATGCATCGACCACGGCAACGGACTCGTTACGCTGTACGGTCACTGCTCTCAGCTTCTGGCGAGAGTGGGACAAAACGTGCAGGCGGGAGACATCATCGCCCTCTCCGGCAGCACCGGGCGCTCCACCGGTCCGCACCTCCATTTCGAGGTGCGCGTCAACGGGGAGCGGACGAATCCAAGGGCGTATCTGCTGAAAGGCTGAAGGGAAAACTAATTATGAATACTGCAATAAAACCGATCACGCCGGAGCGTGAGCGGGAGTTGGTTGCGAAGCTCGTGGATTTTCTCAGCAGCCGCTACAACGCTGGGAATCTCTATGACATTCTGCGTCACGGACTCGGCATGGATCACAGCGACATGGAGGCGCTGGGCTTCCAGCTCCGCGACTACTACGAGGAGGTCGAATAACATGGCATACAAAAAAGTCCCCAGACCTTCCACGGTCTATCACCTGACGAAAAAGGAACATCTTGACAGCATTCTGGACGACGGCGTGATCCGCCGCTTCAACGATACGGAATGTTGGTTCTGTGAGAGCCTCGACAAAATGAAAGCGTATATGGGGCAGACGGTTCTCTGTGAGGGCAAGCCCTATTACGCCGTGGGCGGTCAGCTCTGCCGCTATCCCAAGTTCGTGCCGGAGGACTATGTTCTCCTCAAGCTCACACCCAGTCACGCAAAGGATAACTGGTACCGCTGGGATCAGGAGATCCCTCCCGACAGCCCCAAAGAGCTGGCGCGGGCGGCAAGAGAATTCTCTCTGCTGAAGATTGGCTACCGCGGCGATATGGCGTTCCGCAGCGCGGAGGTTATCGATGTAGCACTGTTTCTTACGGATGGGATCGTGCAGGGAAATCCGGTGCAGACCACATCGGAACTGCGGGAGCTCCTGTTTGAACACGTCGAGCGCGAGCAGAGAGAATACACAGATTCTCTCTACCGCATGACGCAGGGACAGCTCATCGCTAACGCCGGAGAGATCGAGGCGAATCGTTTTTGCTATAATGCCTTGCTGACCATGCGTTTAGACCGTGAACAGTTGAAAGTGCTGGCGGCTATGGATGACCCGCTGGAGGTGGTGCGCAGCGCATGGGCCTCGGCGCAGGAGGTGGGACAGGAGGAAGAATTCTCTCATACGCTGTTTGAAATCTGTGAGCAGACGGTGCAAGAACAGACGATGCAGATGAAATAGGAACGGAGGAATATGCCGACTATGAAAAAAGAAAATGTCACGATCACATTCGAGAGTGAGCAGCTTGCCGCTCTCGAATTTTCGCTCAAAAAGAAAAACACCAGCGTGCAGGCGCAGCTGGAGGAACTGCTCAAATGTCTCTACGAATCCGAGGTGCCGGAGCCGGTGCGGGAATACCTCGCCAGCCGCACAGCGCCCGCTGCCCGCCCCCGCCGTCCGGCAAGACCGGCGAAGCCGCAGCCGCGGGAGGAGCCTCCCTCCGCGGTGACGTCGCCTGACGTTCCTGAAAGGGTTGGTGGTTGAGATGGCACGGCAGGAAAAAATCGTGCTATGGATCGACCGGCGATGGAAGGATGCCATCGAGAAGCATCTCAAAGGTGAAACCCTGCAGGAGCATCTGGAGAATGTGCTGGATGAGCTGTGCAACCAGCTCCCAGAACGTGAGTACAAACGCATCAGTGCCGAGATCTACGCGGAGGATGCCGCGCGGCGCACGGAGGAAGAAGCAGCCCGCACCTACGCCGCCTACCATGTGACGGAGCGCGGGCAGGAGTGGTACTTCAAGACCTCGCTCGGCGAGGAGCTGCTGGCGGTCGGGAAAAAGCTACGCGGTTATCTTACAAAGGGCAATGGTGTTGCACCGGACAAATTTATCGGAATGTTTTTCGGCGGCCGCCCCATCACAGCGCAGGAGTACAACGCGCTCACGGCCCTTCGCATGGAGAACACCGGCAAGGTGCGCGGCGTGTTTGAACTCGACTTTGACAAACGGGAGTTCTCTGCCGTTCACATCATGGATGGCTGGCGGACCTGGGCGATGCGGGATGTATCCGTGGCGGCGTACCATGCCACACGGTCGCAATTCGCGTCGAGCGATGATAAGTGGCGCAAACTGCTGGATCATCTGAGCGGTAAAGAGATCACCTCAGCGGGACATCTCTCCGCGCGAAATTTTTCCTTCGGTGATGAGATCATCGAATCGGACGGCAAGCTCAATTTTTATGTACAGACGGAGTTCGATGTAGATGCTGCCTTCGGTACATTCGTCCTGACCGATGAAAATGATGATTGGATCAATGTCTACGCCAACTACGATATCGCACAGAGCAAGCCCTGTGACACGCTGGAGCTGACGCTCTGCAAGGGCGACGGTTCCGAGGAAAGCTGGAGCTACCAGCTCAACGCCGCAGAGCAGGATGTCCTGCTGCGCAAGATGGAGGAATACTGTCAGAAGCAGACCGGCATGAGTCTCCACGACTACGCGCAGCAATTCCGCGAGGAACCGGAACAGCAGCAGGGGCCGGTGATGAAGCTGTAGGTGCAAACGCAGGCACAGCAAGGCTGAAGCACTCACGGCTGCGGAAACAACAGCGTCCAGGCTGCGCGTGCCTGCGGGCC
>ENA-OUOY01001172-OUOY01001172.1-human-gut-metagenome-genome-assembly--contig:-NODE-1172-length-15937-cov-11.651492_pt1 | contig 15937 bp, 19 predicted proteins | sample MGYA00237937_ERZ548767 | MGnify/ENA primary metagenome ERZ548767 (study PRJEB26490, sample SAMN05356887) | human gut metagenome | biome: terrestrial biome; feature: human-associated habitat... | reverse complement strand
TTGTGAAGGAACTAATCCTTTTGAAGAGGAAAAATTGGATTATTTAGAAAATCGTTCATATACAACACTTTTTGTTGATGGAAACCATGAATGTTATGATAGGTTAAATAAATATCCAATAGAAGAATGGCATGGTGGTTTAGTACAGAAAATAAGACCATCTGTAATTCATCTTATGCGAGGACAAATCTATGATATTGATGGTGCTTCTATATTAGCGTTTGGTGGAGCAGAGTCACATGATATATCTGATGGAATTTTAGACCAAAATGATTATAAAACAGAAGCAGATTTTATGGATGAGTATATGAAAATGCGTAATACAGGTAAAATGTTTAGAGTCAATCATGTAAGTTGGTGGAAAGAAGAATTACCTACAGATGAAGAGATTGCTTTAGCAAAAGAAAATCTAGCTAAACATAATAATAAAGTGGATTATATAGTTACTCATGATACTTCTAGTCGTATATTACATAAAATGTATGACAATTGTGGTGGATGTACTCCTAATAAATTAAATGATTTTTTTGATTGGATAGAAAATAATATAGAATATAAACATTGGTTTTTTGGACATCATCATATAAATAAAGATTTAGATAAAAAAACTACTTGTTTATACTATAGCATTGTTTTTGAAAGGATAGAAAAAATGAAAAATCAATTTGTATGGAACCCATTATATAACATTATAATGGACTTAAAACAACAATATATTAAAGAAAATAATATTATAGATTTTGCTAATACTTATAAGGTCTATAATAAAGTAAATAAAGAAAATAATTTTATTAATTATATGTGTAATAATGTATCAAATTCTGAAAAATATTTAAATATTGTTATGCCACTTATAATTAAAGAAAATAATGGATGTTTTTTATTTAAGTATGATGAATATAACATGCAAAGGAAAGCGGAAGAACTCGGAAATAAACCATTTTTTGATTTATATGATGGATTATATAGATATTGTAGGTCTACAGTTATTGATTTAATTAACGATGAATTAGTAATTGCTCCATTTAAGAAATTTTTTAATATAAATCAGTTAGAAGAATGTTCTTATGAACACGTTTCAGCTTTATGTGATAAAGCTATAAAAAATAATAAGAGTGTAGAGTTTTCAAATAAATTAGATGGTTCAATGATGTGTTGTAGATTTTATAATGATACTTATTTTATGTCTAGCTCATTATCTATAGATAAAAATAATTCATGGAGATTAGATGATGGTTATAATATGTTAGTTTCAAATAAAAATTTAATAAATATGATTAGAAATAATCCGACAAAAACACATATATTTGAGTATATATCTTTAAAAGACACCCATATTGTTAGATATGATAAATCTCAAGAAGGATTATATCTTATTGGTTTAGTAGATAATTATACAGGTAGAGAAAGTTCTTATAAAGATATAATTGATTATGCAAATAAATATAATGTTTTAACTACATGTGTTTATGATAAAAATATTCATACAATCTTAGATGAATTGAATAATAAACAATCTGATGAAGCTGAAGGTTTTGTAATTAACATTGATGGTGAAAAATTTAAATTAAAATATAATGATTATGTGAAAATGCATAGAGTATTATCAGCAATATCATCACCTAATTTAACAATAGAAATGATAGCTGATGATAAATTTGATGATTATATTTCTAAAGTTCCTTTTATGTATAGAGAACAAATATTTAAAATTGCAAATAATGTATTTAAATACATAGATAATGTTAATGAATATGTAAATTTATGTTATACCTCTATTCCAAATTATATATTAGAAAATAGAGGTAGAGCATGTAAATATATAACAGATACATTTGATAATAAATATAATTGTTTTGTAATCCGTAAATATTTAGATAAACCATATAATGTATTAAAAAATAAAAATAATTCAATTCTTAATTATACACAAATTTTAAATAAGAATGAATATGTATCAAATTTATTAAATGAAACGAAAGATAAAGAAGTAATACACGAATTATAATATATGTATGTTATAATATTTGTATAAAAAACATAAAGGAAGAATAACTTATGAATTATCCTAATTTAGAATTACTTGATTATAAAACAAGACTATTACTAAAACAAGATGAAAAATTTATAAAAGCAGCCGAAAAAGTCAAATTAAATAACAGATTTTCTATAACTGCAATGTCAGTAGGGTTAGAAGCAAAACTGTTTATGCAAACATGGGGTAATACCGGCTGTGGAATTGATATTGATAATAATGGACATCCTTATATGGTAGGAAATGCAATGACGGATGCCTATACTGTAGTATTTTATGAAAGTATTTCTAAACAATATTTTGTTTATTTTAACAGTAAGCTTGCTTATGTTATTACAAAAGCGAATAAAATTTTTTTAAATGATTTGCATAATGATAGATTATTGTCGGTTTCAGAAGCAAGAAAAAAATATTAGGAATAAAGGAAAATTTTTATGATTACTTATATTTTAATTGGTGTTACAGTCTTTGTATTAAGTACTATATTTATTTGTTTTTTAATACCTGATACAAATACACCAGAAGAAGATGATAGACAATATAAATGGTGCAAAGAGTGGAACAAAGCTCACAAGAAAAAAGAAAATGGATATATTTCTTTTTAATAGGAGAAAAAAATAATGTTATATAAACCAAATAAATTACAATTAGAAGATAGATTAGTAGGGTTTTCAAAAAATGATGTAGTTCAGTATGCAAGAACAAGATATTTTGAATATTTACGTCATTATAATTTATCTAATTTTTCCGGATTATTAACAACTACTTATAATAATCTTGTTAATGATACATTTAAAAATAATGATTATCTTAATAAGAGCAAAGTAGATAATTTGTTAAATAAAATTGATTTTGAATTAGATAAAGAATGTCAGAAAATAGTAAAACAATATAATATTAAATATGATAGACCTACGTTATATTGTTTAGTTGGAATACCAGGAAGTGGAAAAAGTCATTTAGCAGAAGAAATAAAACAAAATTGTGAAAGTTCAGATTTACATAGAGAAACAATTATAGTTTCAAGTGATAAAATAAGAGAAGAATATAATTTAAGTCCTAAAAACCAAAAGGATAATAGTAAAACATTCGAGATTTATTATAATATTATTAAGCAGTCTTTAAAAGAAGGTAAAAATGTTATATGTGATGCTCTAAATATTAATATAAAAGATAGACAATATTTATTTAATGCAGTAAAAAATATAGACTGTGAAAAACAATGCTACATTAAAATAAAATCAATTCCACAATGTATTATAGAAGATAGCTATAGATGTAGAAAAGAAAAGGTTGGAGTTTCAGTAATTCAATCGCAGATAAGAAAATTTCAAATTCCATTCTATAATGAGGGATGGGATAATATAGTTTTATCTTATAGAAAAGATGATGTAAAATCTGTTTTAAGCAATAGATTTGATGATAATGGATGTGTTAATACATATTTTAAGCAGATGCTAGATGCAGAACAAAATAATCCTCATCATAATGAAACGGTGGGAAATCACTCATTAACTGCATTAAAATTATGGAATAATAATTATAGTGATAAATATAATATTGATTATGATATTGCAGTAAAATATCATGATGTAGGAAAATTATTCACACAAATTACAGATGAAAACGATATATCACATTTTTACAATCACGAAAAGTTTGGTACTTATTTAATGTTAGAGAATATTAACTTTTTTACACAATTAATTAGACAAAATCATCCTATTCTTACGCAAAAAGAAGCAGAAAATATTTTTTTAAAACAGCTTTTTCTTGTAAACTATCATATGATGCCTTTTGCATGGGAAAAACAGCCAAGAAGATATGATAAAGATTTAAAATTATTTGGAAAAGATAATGTTGAACTTTTAAAAGATTTTAATGAATGTGATAGATTTAGAGAAAAAGATTTAATAATCAACAAAGAAAATAATGATATAGAAAGGTATTAAATTTATGAAGAGAAAAATTATAACTAGTGTGTTAATTATAACATGTATGTTTAGTGTAATTGGCTGCTCTGATAAGAAAACAGCAACAAATACAGAAAATAAAGCAACTGAAATTACAGCAACAACGGAAGATGAACAAGCTGTTGCAGAAGAAAAGAAAATTGTTGATGATATAACAGTTAAATTTAATGATAAAGATATAACATTTCCAATGAGTTATTCTGATTTCCTTAATTTAGGATTTAATTGTACATCATTAGAATATGATAATGATAGTTATGGAAATTGCTTTTTATCTCCGAAAACATATGCATCTGTAACTGATACAACGGATTATATTAGTTTTACGGATAATGATTTTACAATTTCTCCAATTGTATTTAATGATAGCAAAAAAGAAGATAAAGCTATTAAGGATTGTAATATTATTGGCTGTCAATACAATAATAGTATAATTGCACAAACAACCGGTGTTACTGATGTAAATAATACTGAAGAAACAGATAATGAAGGTGTAATTACGAATACCGGAATAATTACATTTACAAAAGATGATAAGACAATTACTGTAGGAACTTCAACGGCAGATGATGTAAAAGCATTTTTAGATAATAAAGAATATATAGATAATTCTAAATGTTCTTTTATTCCAAGTTATAATGAAAATAATATATTAATTGGTTTTAAATATTTTTCAAAGCCATAACAAAAAACATATTTGTATATAGTAAATATATGAAAAGAGGTATATAATATGAGAGATAGAGGATATTTAAGAAAAATGAGAAATAGAGCAATACATAGAAAAAAGAATATTTCTCATAATATATATGGTTCTGATTGGTACAAAAAAGATGGTATGTATTCAAAAGGAAAAATACATTGTAGTTGTCCTCTTTGTAAATATTCTAAAGTATATGATTTATCAACACATAAAACAGATTTAGAAGATTTAAAATATAAAGATGCTTTAAATGATTATTATAAAAATACATAAATATTTATAGGGTTAAAATGGAAGATTTTGATAAAGAGATTATAAAAAATATTTTTTCTGATGCTGTAGACCAAGAAAAAATTAAAAAGCAAAAAGAACTTGAGGATTTTATCCAATATAGCAATGAAAAAATTAATCAAGTCAAAGAAAAGGAATAAGTATGATTACTCAACACAGCTTATATCATAAAGATAAGTTTATAGCAACTTTTTGTTTAAATAATAATGAAGTAACAAAATTAGCAATCTATAAAACTAATATAGATTTATTACCTTTGCCTTTAAAAAGAATTATAAGATATAAGGATGAATTTGTTGATAATAATATGCCTGAAAATCTTAATAAGGATTATTATTTTGGTAATGACGAAGGTTGTTGGTTATTTGAAGATTGGTTATCAGACAGACAACTTCCAGTAAATAGGGATAATTTAAATAAATATTTATCTCGTGGAAAATCAGCAAGAGAATGGATGTTAGAAAATAATGCTTTTTCTTTTGTTGATTGTTATTGGATTGAAAATAATAATGAAAAATTAACTTGGAATGATATAAAAGTAAAAATGGATGATGTTGATGAATTTCTTTTTACTAAATCAGAAGATAAATTCTATAAAGGAATTAATTCTACATTAGGTGGAGAATTAGAAAAATTTTGGTTTAAAAAGAATAATCAATTATATTTATGTAAAAAAGTAGCCAAAAACTTTGATGTTTTAAATGCTAGAGAAGTAATAGCAAGCCTAATATACGAAAAACAAGGTTATAACAATGCTTGTCATTATAATTTTATAACAGATAAAGAAGATGAAGTAATAGGCTGTACTTGTAAGGCATTTACAAATGAAAACATCGAACTTATTACAGCCTATGATTTATTAGAAGAATACAATATGACACAACAAAATGATGTATATGAACGTATAATTGATTATGCTGTTAAATATGGCTGTAATGAAGATGATGCTAGAAATTATTTGGATATACAAACAATTGTTGATTATTTAATTAATAATAGAGATAGACACCAAGGGAATATTGGTTTCTTAAGAGATAGTAATACTCTTCAAATAATTAAACCATCTCCAATTTATGACTCTGGTAGTTCAAAACACTTAGAGGGAGAAAAACCGGAGAGTGTTGAATATACAAAAGTAAATGGGTTATATTCTACAGAAATAGAATGTTTATCTCATATTAAAAATTGGGATGTAATTGATATTGATAAATTACCCACAATTACAGAAATAAAAGATATATTAGATAAATGTATTTATATATCAGATATAAGAAAAAATACATTACTTAATTTATATGATAAGAAATGTGATTATATCAAAGAAAAACAATTAGAATATCATAAAAATATAAGGAATGAAATAAATTATGAATGATAAAAGTTATAATGAATACGGATTACCAAAATGGCTTGAAGAAAGTATTAAAACATATACTACTAATACAAATAAAATGATTGATGATTGTTTATATTGTGAATTACAATCAGATATTAATGTAGCAGAGGTAGAAAATTTAATATCTTCTGACCAAGCTTGGGATTTGAGAGAAAAATATTTAGGATTAAGAAAAGAGGATAATACATGATTGATTTTAGTAAATGTAAAGTATTTAATAAATCATATGCAGGTGCTAATGGAAGTAAAATATGTATAGAATATAACAATGAAAAATATATGTTAAAATTTCCATCAGCTCCAACTAAAAAGACAGAATTAAGCTATGCTAATGGTTGTGTCTCTGAATATATTGGTTGCCATATATATGAAATGGCTGATATTCCTGTTCAAAAAACAATTTTAGGGAAATATAATAAAAATAATAAGGAAAAATTAGTAGTAGCTTGTAAAGATTTTACCGATATTGGAATAATATTACAAGATTTTGGTTCTCTTAAAAATCAAATTATAGATAGCATAAACAATGGATATGGAACAGAATTGCCAGATATATTACAAACAATTGAAGAACAAAATTCAATTAATAGTATAGAATTAAAAGAAAGATTTTGGGATATGTTTATTCTTGATGCTTTCTTAGGCAATTTTGATAGACATAATGGTAATTGGGGATTTCTATATAACCAATACACAGATGAACTAAAGCTTGCTCCTGTTTATGATTGTGGTTCTTGTCTCTTTCCACAAGCGGATAAAAATATGATAAAAAAAATACTAGAAAATAAAGGCGAAATGAATACAAGAATTTATAATTTCCCCGCATCAGCTATAAGAATTGATAACAAAAAAATTTTATATCATAAATTTCTAACAACAACAGATAATATAGATTGCTTATATGCCATTAAATCTATATACGAAAAATTAAATATTAACTCAATTTTAAATTTTATTGATAATATTGAAGAAATAGATAATTTGCAAAAAACATTTTATAAAACTATGTTAGAAAAAAGATATGACTTAATTTTAACCCCAGCTTATGATAGAGCTAATCAATTATTAAAAGACATATCTGTAGAAAATGAATGTATTGATAATGAATATGAACGATAATATTATTAAGTCTTTATAGTAAACAAAAATTATACTAGTAGTTTACTAGCATAGTATTAAACTGTTTGATATAATAAATATAGAAATAAGGAAAAGAAATAAAAATATTTTTAGAAATATTAATAGAAAATCCTTATTAATTACGATACTATATATAAGAAAAATGAAAGGTAAGATTTACAATGTTAAGATTAAGCACAAGACACGAATTTCATATTAACCCTAGTATTTCCGATAAACATTATGATTATGGGTTTAGTTGTAATACAACAAAATATGAGATAAATAAACTTGTGTTAAAAGAATAAAATCATTCATTTTTATATATTAATACATTTACTAAAAGCACTGTTTATTTATCTTTAAGATAGGTAGATAGTGTTTTAAATATTTAAGACACTAATTAGAATAATTCTAGTAAGTGTCTTTTTTAATTAAGGAGTAAATGATTAATATGCCAATGATAAATATGCAAAAGACTGGTGCAAATATAAAGATGTTAATGAAGTTAAATAATATTAAAGTAATACAAATACAGGATATATTAGGTTTTAATACTCCACAAGCTATATATAAGTGGTTAAGGGGAGAGTCAATGCCTACTATAGATAATATGGTGATATTAGCGACATTATTAAATACAACCATAGATAATATCATTATAACAGAAATAATATAATATTTTAAATATATACTACACGAAATATGTATGTTATATGATATAATACTATATGAAACAACAAAAACACTAAATACTGCTATAGCTCAAATGGATAGAGCAAGACACTTCTAATGTTTAGGTTAAGAGTTCGAGTCTCTTTAGCAGTATTTTATATATTATTTTTAAAAAGGAGATGGTTTTTATGTTTACTGACTTTAAAACTGAAGATAATTTTTACAGGCTCTCGTAGCTCAGAGGTAGAGTACTTGGTTGAAGCCCAAGGGGTCGAAAGCTCAAAACTTTCCGAGAGCATTATGGAGTGTTGGCTCAATTGGTACAGCAGCAGACTTGAAATCTGCCATTCCGAAAGGATATTAGGGTTCAACTCCCTAACACTCCGCTATATAAAAAATAATTTATATATTATGCAGTGTTGGCAGAGTAGGTAATGCGCCGGATTGCTAATCCGAGGTCATCGTTTATTCGATGCACAGGTTCGAGTCCTGTACACTGCGCTGTGTTAGTAGCTTAGTTGGTTAAAGCATCGGAATGTGACTCCGAAGAGCGTGGGTTCGATTCCCACCTAGCACCTTTATATGCCTTATTAGTTTATTTGGCTAAAACGCTAGTCTTCCAAACTAGAGTAACCGGTTCGAGTCCAGTATGAGGCTCTTATAATAATGATGATGTGGCCAAGAGGAAAGGCGTTAGTCTGCAAAACTAATATCGTAGGTTCAAATCCTATCATCATCTCTCGGATATATCTCAGGTGGTAGAGTACTCGTCTGATACACGAGTTGTCGATAGTTCAAATCTATCTATCCGAATTATACATCTGTAGCTTAATGAATATACGGATGTTAGTTTTATACAGTTTCAAATTTTATTAGGTGTATTAAAAATAAAAAAATATTAAAAAAATATTATTTTACTACACGAAATATGAGTATGATATGCTATAATATATTTGTAAGTAAGAAATGACTATTAATTACAAATAACGTTAAGGAGATTAATAAATGACAAAAGAAAATATTTTAGCATTAAAGAAAAGTAGATTAGCAACACTGTCTGCAAGTCCTAAGAATATTAAATCAGGTGGAGTTGTTAGAAAGCTTCGTAGAGAAATTAGAAATCTCGAAGCATAATTTATCGGCTTAACAACCGTTAAGATAAGGTTTATGACTATATATAACATTTATATATTTCAATAAAATATAGTCGAAAGGGCTAGTAGAGAAGAGTATCTTGTTTATCTAGTTTTATGATAAAAGAACGTAAGTAGTAACGCACCACCTAGCTCACTTGAAATATATATTATAAAATGTACCATTAGCTCAGTTGGCAGAGCACTTGACTTTTAATCAAGGTGTCTGGGGTTCAAATCCCCAATGGTACACTAAATAGTATGATTACTATTTAAATAAATGGCTCGTTGGTCAAGCGGATAAGACATTGCCCTTTCACGGCAGTAACATGGGTTCAAATCCCATACGAGTCATGTGCCTTCCTAGCTTAAGCATAATAAGTCTATTGAAATATTTTATGACGATAAATATATTTCTTTAAGAATAGTTATACAACGGTTTGTATTTGACTTAAGCAAATACATATTTGAAAAGCAATCCCTTATTAAGGGAGAAGATGTAGTAGAAGTCTACGGAAGGAGTTCATTGGTAGGTATGCAAAATGGCTGAAGCAAGCGGTCTGTAAAACCGTGACGTAAGATACATTGTGAGTTCAAATCTCACCCTGCCAACTTAAAAATGCTGGTGTGGCGCAATTGGTAGCGCAACTGACCTGTAATCAGTAGGTTAAGGGTTCGAGTCCCTTCATCAGCTCTCGCTAAACAAAGTTCAAAGTACAAGAATGAGTTTAGTGCTATATTACCCATCAGTTTTATAGCTATGCTGTTGATGATACAGCCGAGTTCAAAGAGCGTTAGTGAATATGATTGTTGCAAGTTGTAATAGCTTGTGTAAAACGAGATAGAGACGTGACTGCAAGTGGATATGGTGAGTTGCCTTAATTGTAGAATGACGCATAAAAGAATCTAGGGTGGCAACCTCAGTGATGAGAAATAGCTATTTAATTTTTTGGCTGCATGGTCTAGTGGATAGGACGCTACTCTGTCACAGTAGAGATACGAGTTCAATTCTCGTTGTAGCCGTTTATATATTCTTCCGTAGTTCAGTTGGTAGAACGCCTGACTGTTAATCAGGATGCCTTATTGGAATCGGCGGTTCGAGCCCGCCCGGAAGAGCTACAATAGGTTCAGGCTTAGAGGCTATATAGAAAGACAGCTTGTATTTTATATAGTCAAAGAGTTTTGGAAAAAGTCCTTGTTCTTGTAGCTGATGAACATTGTGATTTACCTATATACATAAATTATTCCTCTGTAGCTCAGTTGGTAGAGCGGTAGGATGTTAGCCTACGTCTGTCCTGGGTTCGAGTCCCAGCGGAGGGAGCTTAACATATAATTTTTTATATGTATTGAGGCTATTTGGGCCCTCAAAAGTGAGGCAAGTGCTAAAGCATTGCACTCACTAGAAGTAGTGTATATTAGTAACTTGATTTGAAGTTTAGAAGTTATTTATTTTAACACTATTACCAAGCATGAAGTAGACGTCATACGTAGAGCAAAAATTTAGGAGTTGTTAATTTGAACACTATTACCAAACAACGGAATGTATATCAATTTGGTAGATGGCTACATTTGGGATGTAGAGGTTGCATGTTCGAGTCATGTCATTCCGATTTATCTGAAAACTTAGAGATAGTTTGTCGAATTGATAAGTGTTTATAACACTATTATCAAAAATGGCAAATGATACTAGTTTATTTCTTTGTGAATAGGATATATTTTTTTGTAACGTATTGATATATATGTTATAATTTTGTTACGCTTTATTACACAGGTTGAAATTCCTTTTTATTTAAAATAAAACAATAAATAATGGTAGCGTTATGGCTGATTTGTACAGAAGCCATAAGAAAACTGAGGATAAGCTTATTGTATAGTACAAGATGCAATAAGTAGTAGGGGTAAAACATTCCCTTCAGTTGCTTATAGTCACCCTACTTACCTTTATGGTAAATATTTATTAATTAAATATATTTTTTAGAGGCTATTTGGGGTCTTAAAAGATGAGGTATATAGTTAAAGCTGATATACTCACTAGAAGTATTGTTTTGAGGTCTTATTTTTACAATACTACCAAACTAATATAGAAGTATCTCATGGGTATTTTAACATCTTATATTTTTACATTACTGTCAAACAACAATATTACAAAAATAAAAACATTTTGAACTGATAACTTCAGTTCTTTTTTTATGTTTATTTTTAAATATAATTATATAAAATATCCGAAAGTATACACTAATTACGATACTATATATAAGGGATATTATAGATATTAAATTTACTTATAATTTTTATGAAAGGTATAAAATTTAAAAATGGATAAAGATATAAGTAAAAGCGATATTATTACATTAGCTAAAGAAATGAATTTGGAAGAGATAACAGCAATAAAAATTCTTCAAGATGCTGCACGTAAATCATTAAAAGCATCAGAATTTATAATGCAAAACTTATCATTTAAGATTGGTGAATTATCAAAGGATTTTACTATTCATGTAAATACATCAATTACAGATAATTTTAAAGATACAAATAGTCATAATGTCAATGTTAATATTAATAATCAAGGATTAGTTACTGTTACTTTTGGGGATGGAAGAATGATAACTTTTTATTTCACTTCACCACAAACAATATATACATTACTTACTCCTTTAACAGATATTAATAATGTTAATTATAAGACAGCTAAAATAATAGATGAAATATTAGATTGGGCTATTAGTTTTAAAGAATAATATAGCTCATAACAAGGAGAAAAATAATAATGGGTTCTAAAACACATACAACAACTGAAAAACTATGGGATGAATTACAAAATGCTTCTCAATATAACTTACCTGATGATTATGAAGTAGATGGCCAATTAAGTATGTTCGATAATGAATATGCTAAATATACACCAAATGAATATTTATCAGAAGAACAAAAGAAAATGAAATCAGATGATAATTATAAGGCAGTTTTAGATAATGAAGCAGATGAAGAAGAAAAAATATTTCCAATTTCCGAAGATATGCAAGAATATATAAAAATTTTAGAGAAAGTAAATGTTATGTGTAGAAGTAAAACTTCAAAAAAACAAAATTGTTTTACAGATAATACACGATTACATAAAATAGAAGATTTAACTCAACATACTCCATTTTCTAAAATTTATGATGGTAATTTAACAAATATTTATGGGAAAAAAGATTTAGATGATTTACCTCAAGATTTATTTATTGTTAGTACTCATGTTGATACTGTAAATAATATATCTAAATGTTCCTCTCAATATGATGAAAATACCGGAAATTTAAGAGGAACTTATGATAATGCAGGAACAAATGCAGCTTGTGTAATTGCAATGAGAAAATTTGATTTACCAGATAATGTTATTTTTGCTTTTAATGGTGATGAAGAAACAGGTAAATGTAAAGGCGCAGAAGAAGTTTTAACTGTTATGAAAGAACATAATAAGAAGATTTTTCCTATTGCTTTAGATGTTACTTATGACAGTTATGATGATAAAAAATTATATACTATTGAAAATTTTTATGGAAATATTAAAACTGCTGAATTAGTTATTAATCGTGCCAGGGATTTAGATAGTAATTTAGATAATCCTACATTTACATATGTAAAAGCTCCTAATGGCCCTTTACCTAAATTAGATAAAAATGAAGTATCAAGAGATAGGTCATGGTTTGATGAAGGCGCTTATTATGGTGAAAAGAGAATATCAGCATTTTCTTTATGTTTACCTTGTGGCGAAGGTGAAATGCATTCAAATTATGGAGTTCAAGTAAAAGCCCCGGTTTTTGAAGGGTATGTTAATAGTTTGGTTGGAATATTATATGAAATAACAAAAGATAAATCAAATGAATTAGAAGCATTAAAAGAAACAAGACAACGCATTATGGATGATTTAGATAATTATAAAGATTATCAGCCAAGAAAAATAATGTCTAATTCACATAACACTTATAATGATGGTTATTATTGGAATCAGATTAATAATAATAATAATTATAGCGAATTAGATACAGGCAATTATAATCATTCATTTAAATATCCATATCAAGAACAATATAATAACTATGTAGGTACTGATGAAGGATATGGAATAGATGATGAAACAATTCCATTAGATGAACAGTTTTTCGATTGGTTAGTTGTTCAAGCATCAGATTATGAACCAGAAGATTATGCTTTATTTCATGATGAATTAAATATACCGGATAAATTCTTAGATTTATTTATATCTGATAGAGAAAGTGGTATGACAGAAGATGAAATAGCAGATTTAGAAGAATTTATTGCTGATGCATTTAATACTCAAATGGAACTTAATAATTGTTTTTATAGAGATTACGGCGATTATAATGATGGATATGATATTAATTAAAAATATTTTGTATGGGAGAAAATATATATGAAACCAAATATAGAGATGGAATATACTCATAATGATATAACATATAAATTAAAAGAAGAAAGTTTAAATAAATATTATGATTTTGTGATTTATACAGATGGCAGTTGTACTAAAAATCCGGGTGGCAAAGGTGGATGCGGTTATGTTATTTGTGGTAAAAGAACTTTTAGAGGATATTGTGTAGGATATAGAAAATCTACTAATAATAGAATGGAAATATTAGCCGCAATTCATGCTTTGGAAACCATTCAACCAGGCAAACGCATAATGCTTATTTCAGATTCAGAATATCTTGTAAAAACGGTAAATAATGAATTAAAAATAAATAAGAATCAAGATTTATGGGATAGATTATTTGCTTTAATTGATAAAACTAATTATATTGATTGTGTATGGATTAAAGGACATAAAGGAATGATTGGAAATGAAATTGCTGATTATTTAGCTACAGAGGGTACCAAAAAATCTCTCATTCCTGATGCAGTATACGAAAAAACAAATAAATATATAGGTCCTAAGAAAGCTAAAAAGAAAAATAGCATTAAAAAGAAAAAGAAGATTAAGAAAAGTAGAGTTGCATAATATTGTAACTCTATTTTTTATTAATTAATACAATAACTACACGAAATATAAACAGTATTTGGTATAATATATATAAGATAATACTATATTTAGTAAGGTAGCATTATTTATATACTATATAAAGGGGCAATATAAATTTTATGATAGATGTAACAGCAAATCCAACAACTAATAATGAAATTCTTAAATATTCTTTAGAAGAATTAAAGGCCATGAAAATATTATCTAATACTAATGGTAGACCAACAGAAGCCATGACTGATGCAAAATGGCAAAGAGAATTTGAATTAAGAAGATTTTTATGTCATCCATATCCTAAAACTATAAAGAAATTAAAATCAAAATATAGTACTGAACAAGGTTCATGGAATGAAGAAACATCAGGAATATATAAAGGACAAACTAATTGGCAGAGATATGTTGCATATATAAATGATGTTTTAAAAGTAATAGAAAGTGGAGAACATGACTATTGTTATTATATTTATCAGATTGATGAATTATTAAAATTTCATAGATATGATTTAGTTACAAAATATTATAAAGAAGATAAATATTTTGAAGTTTGGTTGGATAAAAATAGATAATATCTTGTTCTAACCTCTAGCTTAACGCTAGTAGGTTAAAACAAAGGATTAGCAATTACAAGTATGTATATACTTGTAATAAACATCTAGGCTTTAGCTTAGATGTTGTTGATAATTAAGCAACTATAAATATTCATTTTAATTTAAAAAGGAGAAAAGCCAATGCATAATTTATTGATTACAACTAATTTATATTGTCGCAGAGAGGGTAAAAATTATGGCAATAACCAACAAATTAATAATAACCAAAATATTAGGCAAAATAAAAGAAGTTGAGGGGGAAAAATTAAATTATACAGACTTTCTTTATAATAGTCCTGATATTTTATACAAATACTTATTAGAAGTCTATGAAAATGGTAAAAGAAAATTACCTTTTCAAGACTATGGGGAATGTGAGGGAATAGAATATCATTCGCCAAGTGGGAAAAAGTATAGTAATTATATAGCTGCAAAATATGATTGCACTCAATGGCTTAATCAATCAGCTAATAAATCTATGGTATCTATATATATTGTACTTATGAGTATGACTTCAGAAGATTTTAAATCTTATCTTAAACGTTTTAACGATAAGGGGGATATATTTTATGAGCTATATTCAAACCAAAATAATAGAATGTTGTGCGATACTTCTAACAATTAATTTTATTTATATGTTTCATTTTCATTATCCTAGATTATTTATTAAACTTCAAAAAAAATTTAAAGCTTATCTTTTAAATATTAAAGCACAAAAAATAAGACGTAATTTAAGGAAACAACAACAGAATATGTTTATGATTAAAGAATCCGGTTTTAGAAACATAAATCTATTTAGATTTAAAAGAAAATCTAAAAAAGATAAATCTTTAAATAATTTATTTAAAAAATATGATGATATTGATGATGAAGATGATATTTTTAAGTAAAATATTGTAGTAAAAAACAAAAGTATAATAAGTAATACACTAATTAAATAAAAAATATGATAGATACATTTTATATATTTTTTGGATTATATTTAATTGTTCATTCTTATTA
>ENA-OUOY01001161-OUOY01001161.1-human-gut-metagenome-genome-assembly--contig:-NODE-1161-length-16052-cov-2.864912_pt1 | contig 16052 bp, 14 predicted proteins | sample MGYA00237937_ERZ548767 | MGnify/ENA primary metagenome ERZ548767 (study PRJEB26490, sample SAMN05356887) | human gut metagenome | biome: terrestrial biome; feature: human-associated habitat; material... | reverse complement strand
GAATGCCGCTCTTGCAAAATCGGCAGATAAAATTGATGGAGCAACTTTAATCATCATTTTCTTCCCTCTTTCTCTTGCAGCAGTTTTACCTCTGCTAACATTGTCAAATATGATTCATAACGGCTGGCAGAAATTCTTCCTGCAGCCACAGCATCCTTTACACCGCAGACGGGCTCGTGCGTATGCGTACAGGGACAGAACCTGCAGCCTGCCTCATAATCGGCAAACTCACGGAAGGAGGCCAGCACCATTTCAGATGTCAAGCCCTCCAGCAGCAGATTTCCGAAGCCCGGAGTGTCCGCAATATAGCCTTCGTCGAACGGCAGCAGCTGTGCATAGCGTGTAGTATGCTTGCCGCGGCCGATTTTTTCGCTAACCTCGCCTGTGCGCAGGTCCACGCTGCTGTCGATAGCGTTGATGGTAGACGATTTGCCTACGCCCGAAGGTCCGCCAAAGGCGCAGATTTTACCACGCAGACGCTCACGCAAAGCCTCCACGCCGGTGCCGTTCTGCGCCGACAGAGTATAAACCTCGTAGCCGATAGGCTCATAAACTGCCTTCACCTGCTCAATCAGGCCCGCAGGAGCGTTATCCTCCTTGTTGAGCACCAAGATTGCAGGAATTTTCGCTAGCTCTGCCAACGCCAGCAGCTTATCTGCCAACAGAAAGCTGAAATCCGGCGCAGCACAGGCAAAGGCTGCCACAAACAAATCCAGATTAGCCAGCGTAGGGCGCGGCAGAAAGTTTCTGCGCGGCAGCACGCCGGTAATCATCCCCTCTCGTTTTTCGCTGCTGCTTACCTCAAAGCCAGCGATATCGCCTGTTGCCAGCGAAAAACGGTTCTTCTTCATTTTCCCCTTTACCTTACAGGTATAGGGCTCGCTTTCGCCCTCAACCTTCAGGTAATAATAGCCGTTATAATTTTTCAGGACTCTGCCCTGCAGCTCTGCCATGTTTACAGGTTCCTTTCGGAAATGAGCTTGCCGTCACAGATGAACTGAACCTTGGCATTGCCTGCATATTCCACCTTCTGACGCAGACGCACGCTGCCGTTTTGTGTACCGCTGTACAGCGTTGCCGTGCCGTTGTCATCCGTCAGCACAATGCGTACGTTGGCAGGCTTGCCGCTCGGTACGACAAAGTCAACGTAGGCGCTCTTCTTATCGCCGCCGGCAGCTACGGTAATTGCTACTGCCGCGCCGTCGTTAAGGTTACTGCCTACACCCGGGTTGCAGGCCAAAACTACATTCTTCTTAGCGTTGGCATCCTGAACCTTTTTGATTTCACCAAGCTTCAGGCCTGCCTGCTCCAGCATGCCCTTGGCTTCGTCAACGGATTTGCCGATAATATTCGGAACCGGCTTGTCGCCCTCGTTGATTACCAGGTCGATGGCAGTTCCTTTTGGAGCCTTGTCCAGGCCCTTCGGCGACTGGCTGAGAACAGCGCCAATTTTGCCGCCGTCCACATGCTTGCGCGTCACCTTGCCGACCTTAAAGCCTGCATCCGCCAGCTGCTGCTCCGCCTTCGACAGCGACATGCCCGTAACATCAGGCACAGCCTTCAGCTCCGCACCCTTACAGATGGTCAGGATAATAAGGCTGCCCTGCTTACGTTTTTCGCCGGCCTTTGGAGACTGCTCCATAACAGTACCGGGCTTAAACTTATCAGGATCGCCGTATTTTTCCTCCAGCTCTACCTTAAACTCCTTTTCCTCAAGCAGCTTCTGTGCTTCAACAACCGTCATATTGGTAACATTAGGCACTTCAATTTCCGCCAGGTTGCGGTTGAAGATAAAGTGCGCTACCAGCGAAATTGCTACTACCGCAGCAGTAATCATTACTATCAGTTTGGTATAATTCAGCTTTTTCTTAACCACCGGTTTTTCATCCCCTGCTTTTTCGGAAGGCATTGCTTCCTGCTTTTCCTGAAATTTTTCCGGCTCTTGTGTTACAGCCGGAGTTACCTGCTTCGGCGGCAGCTCACTGCGCACCGGCTTCATAATTACCGTAGCACCGTCATCAGGGCTATCGACAACATTGCCGTTAGACTTCACCGCGCCCAGCTCTTGATGATAGTCCTCGCTGCTGAACGGGAAGAGCTTCATCTTCAGGTTCAGCAAATCGCGTCGCATCTGTCCGGCGTTAGCGTATCTGTCCTCACAGCGCTTCGCCAGCGCCTTATTCATAATCTCCTGCATGCCCTCGGGAACATTATCCATGTAGTCCTTCAGCTGCGGCACAGGCTTTTCTACATGCATCATAGCAACAGAAACAGCCGTTGTACCAACGTAAGGAACCTCACCCGTAAGCATTTCGAAGAGCACTATGCCCAAGGAATAGACATCGCTGCTGGCAGTAATCTTACCGCCACAGGCCTGCTCCGGTGAAATATAATGCACTGAACCCATTACCGATTTGGAATAAACCATTGTCTGGTTGGTAACCATTTTGGCAATGCCGAAATCGGCAATTTTAGGATTCATATTTTTATCTATCAAAATATTCTGCGGCTTGATGTCACAGTGAATAATATTATGGCTGTGAGCATGCTGCAGTGCATCGGCAAGTCGCACAGCGATTTCCAGCACAGTATTCAGGCTCAGCTTGTGCTCCTGCATATACTCCTTCAGCGTAACACCGTCAACATATTCCATAACTATATACTGGTTGCTGCCCTCCGACACAACATCATATATGTTGATGATATACGGATGCACCAGACGCGCCGCGGATTTTGCCTCCCTGCGGAACTGCTCCAGTAGCTCGTTGTCCTCGAGGAACTGGTCACGCAGCATTTTCACGGCTACATTACGGTCCAAAAGCTGGTCGTGGGCCAAAAAGACTTCGGCCATACCGCCATAGCCAATCGGACGAATAATCTCATAGCGTCCGTTCAAGATGGTCTTGCCATTTTTATCCATTACAGCTTTCCTCCTCCTGCGTAGTTAAATCAATCAGAATCAGGGACACGTTATCGCGTCCGCCGTTGTCCAGGCTCTGCTCCAGCAATTTGTCCGCAGCCTGCTCCGGATCGGCACAGCCGATAATCCGGCTGATTTCAGCTGCACGCAACATGTCGGACAGACCGTCGCTGCACAACAGCAGCCTGTCACCATCCTGCAGACGGAAGCTGAAGAAATCAGCCTTTACCGTTTCCTCGACACCCAGGGCTTGCAGCAAAATATTACGCTGCGGATGTACAAAGGCTTCCTCGTCCGTGATTTTTCCCTGTTCCTTTAAATCTGCTACCAGTGTATGGTCATGCGTCAGCTGCTCCAGCTTGTCGTCACGGAACAGATACAATCTACTGTCGCCTACATGGCAGCAGTAGCCGTGGCCGTCCCCCGGCAGATAAAGCGCTGTCATCGTCGTTCCCATGCCGGAATAGCTTTCGTTGCTCACCGCCATTTTATAAACGTGCGTATTGGCCTTGTCAAAGGCCTCCAGCATAACCTTACGGATATTCTGTTCCTCCTGCTCATGGCGCAGGCTGTGTGTCGCAGCCTCAAAGGCTTTGATAGTAGACCTGCTGGCAATTTCACCTGCCGCATAGCCTCCCATACCGTCGGCAACGGCAAAAAGAGAAGGCTCGCGTACCAGCAGCGCATCTTCATTATTTTCTCTGACCAGGCCCACATGGGTTCTGCTGATTACCTGCATTATTTTTGCTCCTGTTCCTTAGCAAATTTAGCCCGCAGCTGACCGCAGGCCGCATCAATATCCTTGCCCATCTCCTTACGAACGGTAGCGTTAATCCTGTTTTTCTGCAGGATGCGCAAAAAGCGTTCTACTGCCGCCTTGGACGGACGCTCAAAGCCCTGCTCCGGTACCGGGTTGGCCGGTATCAGATTAACAGATGCCTGCTTATAGCGCAGGTAATTGCTCAAAAGCTCCGCGTCCTGCGGACTGTCATTTTTTCCCTTCAACAGAATATATTCATAAGTTATCTGCCTGCCGCTGGCCTTGCTGTAGCTTTCGGCAGCAGTCAGCACATCCACGAAAGGATAGCCCTTGTTGACAGGCATTAGCGCCGTACGCAGCTCGTTTTTTACCGCGTGCAGCGAAATTGCCAGATTAATCGGCTTGCCCTGCTCCTCCAGGCGTTTGATACCCGGAATGATGCCGCAGGTGGAAAGCGTCATGTTGCGGTAACTCATGTTGCAGGTGTCCTCGCGGTGTAGAAAATCCAGCGCCTGCAAAACGCTGTCAAAGTTCAGCATCGGCTCACCGCTGCCCATAACCACCACTCTGCTCACCATCGCTCCCCGCTCACGCAGACGCTCGTTGAACAGGTAAACCTGAGCCACGATTTCCGCAGCCGTCAGATTGCGTACAGCGCCCTTCAGGCCGCTGGCGCAGAAGGCACAGTGCATATCGCAGCCTACCTGGCTGGAAACACACACGCTGTAGCCGTAGTCATGGTGCATCAGAACCGTTTCTACCGAATTGCCGTCAGGCAAGCCCAAAAGCAGCTTGCTCGTCATGCCGTCAGAGGAATTCTGCTCACGCAAAATTTCCAGACTACGCGGCAGCACGGTAAATTTTTCCTGCAGCACGGCAATATCAGCCTTGCTCAGGTTGTGCATAGCGGCAAAATCAAAGACCGACTTTTGGTACAGCCATTGAAATACCTGCTTGGCACGAAACTTTTTCAGGCCTGCCGCCACAAATAATTCTTGTAATTCTTCTATTGGTAAAGCAAAAATATCTTGCATTCTCTTACCTCTATATTACTGCTTTTTCATCAGCTTACAGATATAAAAGCCGTCAATGCCGTCATTCTGCGGCAGAAGCTGCAGCTCCTGTACCTGTTCACCCGTCAGCGGATGCGTAAATTCCACACGTTGCCATTCGGGATGCTGCGTTAAAAACTCTTCTACCAGATAATGGTTTTCGCTCTGCTCAATCGTACAGGTGCTGTAAACCATGGTACCGCCATCCTTCACGTACTGTGCGGCATTCTTTAAAATTGCCAGCTGCAGCGGCGGGAACAGCTTCAAGTCCTTACGCTGCTTGCGCCAACGTGCTTCCGCACGGCGGCGCAGCACTCCCAGACCGGAGCAGGGTGCGTCCACCAGTACGCGGTCAAAGGCACCCAGCCATTCGCTGCGCAGCTGCAGAGCATCGTTCTGCAGTGCTTTGACGCTCTTCATACCCAGACGGGCAGCATTTTCGGCAATCAGCTCCAGCTTGTGCTCGTGGATATCGCAAGCGATAACCTCGCCCTTATCCTGCATAAGCTGTGCCACGTGTGTTGCCTTGCCGCCGGGAGCGCTGCACATATCCAGCACACGCATTCCGGGCTGCGGTGCCAGCACCGGCGCTACCAGCATGGAGCTTTCGTCCTGAATATAAAAATGCTGCGGCAGTGCCGCCAAAAGTGTATGCAGCGACGGCAGATGCTCTGCCACAATGCCGTAGGGACTCCATTCGGAAGCACGCACCTGCGCACCCATTTCCGTCAGATCAGCCAGCAGCTTGTCGCGCGTAGTCACCAGCGTATTGACACGCAGGCACACCGGCGCAGCCGTATTATCAAACGCCAGCAGGCGTTCGGTGCCGCCGCGTCCCCACGGTCCCAGCCAGCGCTTCACCAGCCAGCGCGGATGGTAATACTGCAGCGACAGATAATCGGCATCCTGCTTTTCGGCATCGGGCAGGACGAACGCGCCTGCCTCCTGCTTACGCAGCAGACCGCGCAGCACGCCGTTGACGAACTTGGCACTGCCCTCATGGCTCACCGAGCGCGCCAGCTTTACAGCCTCGTTTACTGCTGCCGACGCAGGAATACGTGTCATATACAGCAGCTGGTAGGTGCTGATGCGCAGTATCGCCAGAATATCACCGGCCACCTTATCCAGCGGACGGCTGACGCACTGCGCCAGATACCAGTCAAGCGTACCGCTGGCCTTTACCGTGCCGTATACCAGCTCCGTTGCCAGCCTTCTGTCAAGGTCGCTCAATCTGCTGCCGCGCAGATACTGGTTCAGCGCGATATTCGTATAAGCGCCGTCCTCCAACACCATACGCACCAAAAGCGCCGCTGCTCCGCGGGCGCTTTCAGGATAATTTGCTTTTTGTTCCTTCCGCATGCTTTGTTTCTTCCTCATCATCTTCCATAAATGCTAGAATTGCTGCTTCCAGCTTATTAATATCTACCCGTGTATTAAAGCAGGGACCAAAGGGACGCTCGTTTAAAACGCCCAGCACCGGCAACGGAAATACATCCTGAATGCCGCTGGTCAGATCACGCTCGCAGGCCACAGCCACAATCGCTTTCGGCCTTGCCTGCTTCACCATCTGCCTTGCCAGCGTACCACCGGTGGCCACAGCAAAATGGCAACCGTACTTGTGCGCCAGCCCCAGCATAGCACCTACGCTGCAGCGTCCGCACTGACGGCAGTTCTCTACATTACGGGTTATCTTATGTACGCAGGTATCCAGCTGGATACAATGCGGTGTTAAAATCATAATTCGATTGGCAGGCACCTTCACCTTATGCTGCAGTACCAGATTATTGCTGACCTCGATAAAGGACTGCTCGATGCGGTCACGGGGAATGTTGAACAAGCGTCCCAATACTACCGCAAAAGGGAAAAGAATATTAATCGCCTTCCACGCCCAAAAATACAAAATTTTGAGCACCGGTATTCCCAACAGCGCCATAACAATTCCCAGAACGCCGCTGAGCATCGCCAGCACAATAAGTACGCCGAAAAAGCCGAAGACTATCGGCAAAAATCTGCTGATTTCATAAAGCCCCGGAAAGGTTACCTTCCAGACCACATAAAACATCAACGCACCTAATACGGCGCTTATGGAGGTCAGGGCCATAAATATACGTTTTTTGGGCTTAAATACACTGTCTTCGTTCATTAAAAGATTACTCCTTCAAATCACAGCCTGCTTCAGGCAAGCAGGTCGCCCTCCTGTACGCCGCGGCCGTTCAGGAAAACCTGCGCCGGCATACGTTTTTTGGATTCGGGCTGTACCTCGGTGATTTCCAGTACGCCCTCACCACAAGCTACAAAGAAGCTGTGCTTGCCGGTTTCGATAACGGTACCGGCAGCAGCAGCGCTGCTTTTGTCAGTCATTTTGCTGCCCCAGATTTTCAGGCTCTTGCCGTTCGGCAGCTTGGTAAAAGTGCTGGGTGCAGGGTTGAAGCCACGGATGAGGTTGTGTACCTCCTGCGCCGTTTTGCTCCAGTCGATATGCTCCATGCTGCGGTCCAGAAGTGTTGCATAGGTAGCTTGCTCGTTATCCTGCGGTTCAGCCACGGCAGTACCTGCCGCAATCTTGTCGATAACCTGCAGCAGCAGTGCCGCACCCTGCTCACGCAGAGCGTCATGCAGCTCGCCCATCGTGGTGTTTTCAGCAATAGGCACCACTACCTTATCCAGCATTGCGCCGGTATCCATGCCGATATCCATCTGCATAATCGTTACGCCCGATTCCTTTTCGCCCTTGATGATGGCATACTGAATCGGCGCCGCACCGCGATATTTCGGCAACAGCGAAGCGTGTACGTTGATGCAGCCGTATTTCGGCAGCTCCAGAATTTCCTTGCTCAAGAACTGGCCGAAAGCAGCTACGACTATCAGCTCCGGCTGCAGCTCGTGCAACAGCTCAACAAATTCGGGGTTTTTTACCTTCTGCGGCTGGTAAACAGTCAGGCCCTGCTCCAGCGCATATTCCTTAACCGGTGTCTGCAGCAGCTTGTTGCCGCGTCCCTTCGGACGATCCGGCTGAGTTACTACCGCCAGAATTTCATGTTTGCCGCTTTCGCACAGCGCCTGCAGGCTGCCTACTGCGAAATCCGGCGTTCCCATAAATACTATACGCATTTGTTTTCCTCCGTATATCTTTTTTTCATATCCCGCTCAGGATTTATCTTACAGCATCCTCGGGATTTTCCTTCTGCTTAGGCGAAATGGTTTTAGCCTTGTCGATGAACAGAATGCCGTTCAAATGGTCCAGCTCATGCTGAATGCAGATAGCCAGCAGACCGCTTGCAGAAAGCAGCATGCGTTGACCGGTTTTGTCGGTGAATTCGCATTCCACATATTCGGAGCGTTCTACCTCGCCTTCGTAATCAGGCACGGAAAGACAGCCTTCGCTGCCCAGCACCTTGCCCTCGCGTTTAACGATTACAGGGTTAATCAGCTCATACAGGCCTTCGCCTACGTCGATAACTACTACGCGCTTGCTTACACCCACCTGCGGTGCTGCCAGGCCTACGCCGTCGGCCGCATACATTGTTTCTGCCATATCACGCAGCAGACGCTGCAATTTTTTATCTATACGCTCTACCGGTTGAGCTACCTCACGCAGCACCGGCGCGCCAGCAATCACTATTTTTAATTTAGCCATTTTTGTTCCTCCTTGTAGCTATTCCAATAGTTCATTATAACACATTCTCACAAGAAAAAACAAATTATCACTGCAGGCTTCCTCATATATTTAGGCAAAGTCAAAAAAAGCCTTCTGCGTCAGGCGGATTTCCCGTCCGAAACAGAAGGCCCTTAAGCTTTTTTGTTATTTATTTTTTATAATTGTTTTTATCTACCATACGGATACCGGTATTTACCAGCTTCTGTGCAGGCTTGCTGCCATCTTTTGCTGCAGCGGCGGCAGCCATCACAGCCTCATAGCCCATTTTGTACTGATTCTGTACGGCAACGGCAATACTATAGTTCTTGTCCTCCAAGCCCAGTAAAGTCTTTTTGCCAAGGTCAAAACCGGTAACGGCAACATCCTTGCGACCTGCAGCCATTAAAGCATCAACGGTTGCATTGGTGGAACCGTTGTTGCAGGCGATAATGCCCTTAACATTATGAGTGTTTTTAATTTTTTCGGCAACCAGCTTAGCAGCGCCTGCGTCATCACCGTAGTTAATAATATAATCATGTTCTATTTTCCAGCTCGCAGGAGCAAATTTACCCCAGTTTGCCATAACGCTGTTCAGACGGTCGGCAATCGTAGTGCTGGCCAAGGTGCTGACATGTACCAGAACTGTTGCCTCCTCGGATTCCTTAACGCCGTTGGCCTTCATCTGCTCTACCATCTGCTGGCAAACCTCGGCACCGGCTTCCAGATTGTTGGTGAGGAAGGCTGCATCATAATCATTGCTACTGAGTGCAGTATCAACCAAAAATACCGGCAGCTTCTGCTCGCGCAGAGTTTTCGCACTTGCCGTCATATTGGAGCTGTCCGCCGGAGCAAGTATTACTGCGTCCGCTTTTTTGCCGGGAAGCTCCTTGACCATATCGCGCTGCAGCTCCCAGTCGCCGTCCTTCATAACGCCGCCTACATAAACGTTAACGTCAGCCTTGGCTGCACCGTCCTTAATACCGCGGATAACCTCTTCCCAATAGTTGCCCTTCATAACCTTGAGCACAGCATAGACATTTTTGCGTCCTTCCTTAATTTCTGTTACAGGCTCAAAATCCTGCTTAGTTTTGGCGTTCATAACCTTTTGTGTCACCGCGCCCTGTTGCGCATTGTTGCCGCCGCAGCCGGCAACGCCTACAAGCAGTAAAGCCGAGAATAAAACTGCTAATAATTTCTTCATACCCATACTATCAACCTCCGCCTTCTTGCAAACACTTCGATGTTTGTTCATATATTTTAAGAATTATTATAGCACTTTCATACGAAAAATCAAGTAATTTGAAATCTTTATTCGTTTCAACTAGAAGTCTACTGAAACATTTACGCTAAAGATTAAAATGGTTAGCAAGCATCAACCTTAACCCAAAAACCTGTTATTAGCTTCTTCAAAACAAAAACAAATATTATTTTTGTCCTCTTTCACTTCACAATAGCTTGCGTCAGGCAAAGATAACTTTACAAAAGCCTCTTTCTTCTCATCAAATTTTGTGCTATAATCTTTTATTAAGCAAGCAAAAACTGACAACAGTACAGCCCGCTTTATGATAATTTAGGGAGGATTTTTACATATGCTGAACCAGGTTTCTTTATTCACCGAAAACAATGAGGGTGGTTTGTTCAAAATCACTACCATTCTTGCTAAAGCCAATATCAATATTTACACCATGCTGGCCAACGACAGCGCAGAATTCGGCATTGTGCGCCTGATTGTGGACAAGGCAGAAACTGCTATCGAGGTGCTGAAGGCAGAAGGCTACCAATGCCGTCAGGACAAGGTTATTGCCGTAGAGATGAACGATACTCCGGGTTATCTGGACGGAATTCTTTCCGCTATCCACGGTGCCAACATCGACATTTCTTACCTTTATATTTCTTTTAACCGTGATAATGTTAAGCCGGTAGTAGTTTTCAAAACCAACGAGCCGGAAACTGCCACCTTCCTCATCGGTCGTGGCTACAAGCTGCTGGAAACATTTTAATAGCTAAGAAAATTTAGAGGCCGCCCGCTGAAGCAGGCGGTCTTTTTGCATGCAAAAAAGCTGCCGCAGCCTTCGCTGCAGCAGCTCATACTTATCAGTTTACAATTCTTCCGCCAGGTCAAGCAACAGTCTTTCCGTCTTATCCCAACCCAGGCAGGGGTCGGTAATAGATTTGCCATAGACGCCGTCATGCACGCCCTGAGCACCGTCCTCGATATAGCTTTCAATCATCAGACCCTTGACGATTCTGTTAATATCAGCGTTCAGCTTGCGGGAATGCACGATATCCTTAGCAATGCGGATTTGCTCCAGATATTTTTTGCCGGAGTTAGCGTGGTTGGTATCCACAATAATCGCTGGGTTCTGCAGCTGACGTTCTGCGTACATATCAATAACGATTTTCAGCACCTCATAATGGTAGTTGGGGAAGCTGTTGCCGATGGGGTCAACATAGCCGCGCAGAATAGAATGCGCCAGCGGGTTACCCTTGGTGCGCACCTCCCAGCCGCGGAACAGGAACTCCTGCTCATGCTGCGCCGCCACTACGCTGTTGAGCATAACGGACAAATCGCCGCTGGTAGGATTCTTCATGCCTACGGGAATACCTACGCCGCTGGCAATCATGCGGTGCAGCTGATCCTCGCTGGAGCGCGCGCCAACTGCGGCATAGCTCAGCAAATCGGACAGATACCGGAAAACCTCAGGATAGAGAATTTCCTCCGCACCGGTCAGACCGGTTTCTTCTACCACGCGCACGTTCATTTTACGGATAGCGATAATACCGCCCAGCATATCCTCTTCACCTTCGGGAGAAGGCTGATGCAGCATACCCTTATAGCCTACGCCGATAGTACGCGGCTTGTTGGTGTACAGGCGCGGTACGATAAAAATTTTATCCTGTACCTTTTCCTGCAGCTTGGCCAGACGATAAACATAGTCCAGCACAGCGTCCTCATTATCGCTGGAGCAAGGACCGATAACCAGCAAAAAGCGGTCATCCTTGCCTGTAAAAATATTCTTTATAGCCTCGTCACGCTGCAGCTTGAGCAGCTTAGAAGCCTTACTTACCGGATAATCCTCCATTAAGGCCTGCGGCGACGGCAGCACCTTGATAAATTCCATCTGCATGCTCATAAACAATTACTCCCATTAATCAATTTGCTGACACCGGCAGATTTTTTGCAACATTCTACCGGCATTAGCAGTGTTAAATTTTCTATATTGTAACACAAACTCCGTTTTTATACAATCATTTATCACTTTAAATTACACTTACAGGATCAACATTAAAGTATAAATTTGCTTTTTCCTTAAATTCGCTGTTCAGCAGCGCCTCCTTTGTTTCCCTCAAATCCCGCGCCTTCAGCAGCACATTGAAGCGATACAGATCATAGGCTTTTGCCACTAGCGAGGGGAACGGTCCTGCAATCAGCAAATCCTCCAGCTTTCCTTGCAGCTTCAAGCTCTGCAGATAAAAGACAACCTGCTGCGCCAACGCCAGGCCTGCATCCTCATCCTTATCCACCACCTGCAGCTTAAGCATCTGAGCGAACGGCGGATAAAAATAGTTCTGACGTTCCTGCAGCTCGCGCTTGGCAAAGGTGTCGTAATCCTGCGTCACCGCCAGCTGCAGAATCGGGTTATCCGGATCATAGGTTTGGAAGATTACATGCCCCGGCCTGTCACCGCGTCCCGCACGCCCCGCTGCCTGCGTCAGCAGTGAAAAAGCGCGCTCCGACGCTCTGTAATCCGGCAGATGCAGCGTGCTGTCCGCCGCCAGCACTCCCACCAGCGTTACATTAGGAATATCGTGTCCCTTCGCCACCATCTGCGTGCCTATCAAAACATTGGCCGCGCCACCTGCAAAACGCCGCAGAATGTCGGCATGCGCAAACTTCGCCACAGTCGAATCCTGATCCATACGCAGCACACGCACCTCCGGCAGCTGCTGCAGCTGTTCCTCGGCCTTCTGCGTACCACTGCCGAAATATTTGATGCGGCGGCTGTGGCAGTTCGGGCATTCCCGCGGCAGCGGCATCGTGTTACCGCAGTAATGGCAGCGCAAATCCTCGTTTTTCTTATGGTAAACCATTGCTACGGCGCAATGCGGACAGGTAATCGTCTGACCGCAGTCACGGCACATCACAAAGGTAGAATAGCCACGACGGTTCAAGAGGACAATAGCCTGCTCGCCCGCCGCCGCCGTCATCACCAGCGCCTGCTGCAGCGCGCGCGACAGCACGCTGAAATTGCGCGCCTCCAGCTCCTTGCGCATATCCACGATCTCAACCTTTGGCAAAGCAGCACCATTAGGACGTGACGTAAGATGCAAATGTGTACACTCGCCCTGCAGTGCCTTATAATACGTGCATAAATCCGGCGTAGCACTGCCAAGCACCAAAGCTGCACCGGTCAGGTGGCAGCGGGTGCGGGCAACATCACGTGCATTGTAATGTGGACGATGGTCCTCCTCCTTATAGCTGCCCTCGTGCTCCTCGTCTACAATCACCAAGCCCAGCTTTTCAAACGGAGCGAACACGGCACTGCGCACGCCAATCAGCACCCTCGCCTTGCCTGTGCGCATACGGTACCACACATCGCCTCTTTCGTTTTGTGAAAGCTTACTGTGCGCCACAGCAATTTCGCTGCCGAACCACGCCTGAAAGCGCTTCACCAGCTGTGCTGTGAGCGCAATTTCCGGCACCAGCATCAGCACCTGCCAGCCTGCATCCACAGCATGAGCCGCCGCGCGCAGATAAACCTCCGTCTTGCCGCTGCCGGTAATTCCCTGCAGCAAAAAGGACTGCGCACGTTGCGCATCTATCGCCTGATTGATTTTAACTGCAGCATCCTGCTGCTCCGCCGTCAGCTGCAGGCTTTCACCACGCTCCTGCACCGTATTGTAGCTGTTACGCAGTACACGCTTCTGCACTGCGTCCGCCAAACCGTTTTGCGACAATGCGCGCGCCACAGCGGAGCTCACGCCCTGCTGCGCCAGCTCGCTCACGCTCAGCGCCCCTGCAGCCTGCGCCAGTATGCCCAACGCAGCATGCTGCCCTTTGGCGCGTTTGGCAAGTGTTCCTGCAGCCAACGCCTGCCTGCCTGCGGCATTGATGCGGTAGGCCAACACAGTTTTTTCCTGCAAACGCTCATTATAAACATAATAAAGCAAACGTCCCTGCGCATCACGCACGGCACGCCGCTTAATGCTCGATTTTCCCGGCACAAAAAGGCGCATCGCCTCTGCAAGCGAACACATATAATAATCTGCCATCCATTTAGCAGTAGCCAGCATTTCCTCATCAAACCAGGGCGTATCGCCCAAGGCTGCCTCTACAGGCTTAAGCTTGCCGCGAAGCTCTTGGTCGGCAGGCAGTGGCACACGCTCAACCACAAAGCCCTCCACCTTCTGGCCGCTGAAGGGAACAACTACACGCCAGCCGCTGTCTATAAACTGCAGTGCTTCCGGCACACTGTAGGTAAACTGACGGAATAAATTTTTTACCGGTAAATTTATCGCAACATTAACAGCAAACATGGCAACCTCCTGCAAACATACTTGTAGTTTATTATAGCATAAATCAGGGAGAATGCGGAGAGCGTTTATATAAAAAAGCGTTCTACCAAAGTTGGGCAGAACGCCTTTTGCAGCTTTATGCTATTTTACTGTTATGCTGTCAGCTTGGATGCCAGCTCACGTACTTCTGCTTCCGAAAGTTTGGAGTGGCGGACAGTAAATTCGATGCTCATGCCGTCAGCCAGTAAGCCTTTGGCAAATTCAATATTTTTCTCTTTCACTGCTTCCCTTGCTGCTTCTTTTGCTACTGCTTCTGCCTTTTTTGCAGCATATTCTTCAATCACGTCAGTCATTTTTTCTTCAACTGCCTTCGCTGCTGCTTCGGCCTTTCTTGCAGCATATTCTTCAATTACGTCAGTCATTTTTTCTTCGCCCTCCTTGCTGTATTTCAAAAACTCCATGCGCTCGGCAAATTCATGATAATGCAGATTCTTTGGCTCTGTACAATATAAATCCTGCATCAGTTTACCAAGCGCTGTATTATCTCGACGCTGGCTGTTGACATAGATAATGCGCGAACCATCTTCAAAGCATTTCGCATTTTCATCTATTCTGCGTCTTATATTATACAATGGCAGATTATCGCGCAAGACATCATTTTCTGTGATAAAAATTACGTAGGTATCCGGCAGTTCTTCGTAAAGCTTACCAGGCTGCAGGAAGTGTGTATCAAGGATACTGCTGTAAAATCTGGCTCGTCTTGCCGGAGCGCCTTCATCGCTTCTTTGCACCTCTACGTTGAAATAGCGTCCTTCGCTATCCTGCGCCAGGATATCCAACTGCGAAGAATGCCCGTAGATGTTTTGAATAAAGCTTTGTATTCTGACATTCCTCACCTTAATTTTATCATCTCCCAAGATTACGCGCAAGAAAACCTGCGCTGCTTCTTTGTTGTCATCAAGCATAAAGTTCATAAACCTGTTGTTCATCATGCAAAGGCTGCGTATGACCTGCTTGATTTCACTTTCTTGACTTGCTTCATTTGTCTGCATTACTTCACCTCCCTTCCTAAAAAAAACGCCCTATGTACTACTTCAATAATACATAAGGCGTTCTCAATGACGCTGCGACGACCGTACTCCAAGCAGGCGTGCAAAATCTTACGGTCTTATATTATCAGATAATTGCGATAATATCAAGAACAGTATGAAAATTCTCTAATCTTTCTTGAAGAATAAGACGTTCTACCGCAATCATGTAGAACGCCTTGTAATGCTATTATGCTTTTATACTGTCAGCTAGGATAAAATTTTCCTTCCCTATTCAAAATAGAGCAAAACCACTGCTTCAACGCTTCATCAATACCAAGCCCGCGCTCCTTTTTTCGGAACAATTCCTTCACGCAATTTATCCCAAATTGCATTGACTGCATGGTCTCCAAAAAATACGCTATGCTCCGGTTCCGTTGCAAGCTCCAGAAAATCCGTTCCTCCTTCTTCACGTATCTCCCTATTGACTGATTCAGCTAATTCATTTAGTTCTTCAACAGATATATCACGTTCCCAATCATCCTCGGCAAGCTCTGTAATATCAATCTTACCGTTAATTTTATCAACGATGATTATTCCCGGTTTCAGGCTTTCATCGCCTTCAGCGTAATACCAATAAAGTAAATACTCGTCTGTTTCTTCTATCAATTTAAATGTAACCATTATCACGTTCACCTCCTATACTCTAAAACTTGCGTTTCACCGCCCTGATTATGCTTCGCTTTATTCCGGTATAACTATCACATTAGTCCAATCAACATAGATACTTAGAATACGCTTCTACAACAATTTTATTAATTCTTTGTCGTTCGCTTACTTCAATGGTAATTGCACTTCCGGAATTACCATTATCGAAAATAAGCTTATTATCTTCAATTCGATTGTCATTTTGTCTATTCAGTTCTTGCAGCTTTTCTTTAAACGCAAGAAAAATTTCATTTTTGTCCTGTAATTTGATAATACTGTTTGAGGTTCTATCTTCATATAAGCAATCAGGCTCCATGCCACCCCACACTATATTATCAGTTTCATATTCATCATCAGAAACATTCCACATTTGAAGAATAGCAAGCCAATCTCCGACATTATGCTCTAAACATAGAGGAGTAAAATCCGA
>ENA-OUOY01001156-OUOY01001156.1-human-gut-metagenome-genome-assembly--contig:-NODE-1156-length-16084-cov-7.253728_pt1 | contig 16084 bp, 8 predicted proteins | sample MGYA00237937_ERZ548767 | MGnify/ENA primary metagenome ERZ548767 (study PRJEB26490, sample SAMN05356887) | human gut metagenome | biome: terrestrial biome; feature: human-associated habitat; material... | reverse complement strand
AAGTGGTACTTGGGACCTTTTACCATACTACAATAACTTACACACCGAGTATCTTACATCTTACACTAACACATCGCAACTCATTGATTGTCAATGCTTTACTTAGTGTAAGATGCTACAAATTTCACCTACACGCATCCTACACAACATACACGCTGCCACGCGGCACAAGCACGGGAGGAAGATATTACGGTATAGGGGAACAGAAAAGTCTGTTGCTCCGACAGATTTTTCTACGTCCCTGTGCCGTATTATCTACTGCATACGTCCATTTTGACTGCGAGGCAGCAGGGTGAGGTGTGTAAGATGTATGCAGGGGAGTGTAAGATACTTTGAAATCATCTTACACTCTCGAAACCTATGTATATCAACTTGTTACGCACAAAAAGTGTAAGATGGCAGTAAAAGCACACGCACTCTTTTACAAGTGGGCAGACAAAGGGTCTGTGCCCGTGAGCAAACTGATGCGCAACACGATGGCGATAGACCAGTGCGCAAAAAAGGGCGGAACCCTTAGCAGGTTCCACCCTTAAAAAAAACAATTCATTATGAAGAGGTATAATCTCTCATTGTGTGTTTCGCCATAGGTTAAGCGTAGGTTGGGATGGTTGTTACGCACGGCATAGTGGCGTTCCACCTGATGACCGATGCGCGGTTGTTAAGTGTGGCTTTGTGTGGCACACTTAATTTTCATGGTTGCGGTGCAAATGTAAATCTTTTATTTTAATTGACAAACATTATGCAACAAATATTCAAAATAAATGCGCATTTTGTAACAACCGTGCCATTTTAACACTTCAGGCTTACTGTCCACACTCCTCGAGCAACTTGATGGCGTCGACATATTGGGCTATGCCTACAGCCACCTCTTTGGCAGCCTTCATGGCAAGCACCACCGTTTGTGGACGGTGTACGACGTCGCCTCCGGCAAACACACCGCGGCGGGTGGTCATGCCCTTGGGGCGGTCGCCCACAATGACGTAGCCTTTCTCGTCGACGTCGATACCCTTGGTGGTGCCAACGATGCGGCTGGCGGGGCGTGAGCCGATGGCCAGGAACACGCGGTCGAACTCTACGGTGTGCTCGCCGTCGGGGGTGGCCAGTCTGATGGCACGCACACGGCCCTTTTCGTTGCCAAGGAATTCGATGGAGTTGGTTTTCCACATGAATTTTACGCCTTCCTTTACAGCGTCTTCGTACTCGCTCTTGATGGCGGGCATCTCCTCTTGTGTGCGGCGGTATATGACGGTGACGTCGCCGCCCAGGCGCTGTGCGGTGCGTGCGGCGTCCATGGCCACGTTGCCACCGCCTATCACGGCCACGCGGTCGCCCTTGCGCAGTGGCACCATCTCGTAGGGCAGGGCACCCTCAACGTAGGCGTTGACGTTGTGCAGGAAGTCGGTTGACTGTGTGACGCGGCGCAGATTAGCCCCTGGCACGTTGAGGTTTTGGGGCAGGGCGGTGCCGGTGCCCATGAATATGGCGTCGAAGCCTTGAGCAAACAGGCTGTCGACGGTGACACCGCTCTCGGGCGAGCCTACAAGGCAGTTGGTTACAAAGTGTACACCGAGCGCCTCGATGCGCTTAATTTCGTTGCGCACCACGGCTTTGGGCAGTCGGTACTCGGGTATGCCGTACATCAGCACACCGCCTGGCTCGGGCTGCCCTTCGAATATGGTGACATTGAAGCCCTGGCGCGCCAGGTCGCCTGCCACGGTAAGGCCGGCGGGGCCTGAGCCTATGACGGCCACCTTGCCGCGTGTTTTTTCGGGTATGCGCTCGTGGGTCAGGTTCATTTCGGCGTCGAATTGTGCTATAAAGCTTTCGAGCTTGCCCACTCGCACGGGGTTGTCGCGGCGGCCGAGCACGCAATGGCCTTCGCACTGCTTTTCGTGTGGGCACACACGGCCGCAGATGGCGGGCAGGTTGGTTTTTTCGTGCAGTATGGCCATGGCCTCGCCCATGTTGCCCTTTGAGAGTTCGTGTATGAAGTCGGGTATGTTGTTCTCGATGGGGCAGCCCTTTTTGCATTGTGGCACTTTGCAGTGCAGGCAGCGCTTCGCTTCTTCAATGGCCTCGCGCATGGTGTACATTTTGTTCACCTCGTCAAAATAGGGCAGGTGGTGTGTGTTCTCTTCGTTCATCAGTTTGTGTTTACTTGATGTGTTCAATCACCTCGTCGATGCTGAGGCTTTGCTGCTCGCCGGTCTCCATGTTTTTAAGAGCTACCTTGCCTTCGGCCATTTCGCTCTCGCCAACCAGGGCTACGAAGGGCACTTTGTGGGCGTTGGCGTAGCTCATCTGCTTTTTCATTTTAACAGAGTCGGGGTATACCTCGGCCGAGATGCCGGCCTTGCGTATGGCGGCGGCCAGGCGCAGGCAGTGGGCGGCTTCGTTGGCACCAAAGTTGATGAACAGAATGCGGGCGCCCGAGTTGGTTTCGGCAGGGTAGAGGTCGAGCTGGGTGAGTACGTCGTAGATGCGGTCGGCACCAAACGATATGCCGACGCCGCTCAGGCCTGGCAGACCGAATATGCCGGTGAGGTTGTCGTAGCGGCCGCCACCGGTGATGGAGCCTATCTGTACGTCGAGTGCCTTGACCTCGAATATGCAGCCCGTGTAGTAGTTGAGGCCGCGGGCCAGGGTGAGGTCGAGCTCGAGCTCGTTGCGCAGTTCGCTGGCCTTGAGGGCGTTGAGCACAAAGGCTACTTCGTCAACTCCCTTCAAGCCCGTCTCGCTGGCGGCCAGCACTTGGCGCATGGTGTCGAGTTTCTGCTCGTTGGTGCCCGAAAGCGAGATGATGGGCTGCAACTTTTCAACAGCCTCTTCGCTCAGACCTACGGCGCGCAACTCTTCGTTTACCTTGTCAAGGCCTATCTTGTCGAGCTTGTCAATGGCCACGGTGATGTCGACAATCTTGTCGGCTGCACCTATAATCTCGGCTATTCCGCTGAGAATTTTGCGGTTGTTGATCTTGATGCAGACGCGAATGCCGAAACGGCTGAACACTTCGTCGACAATCTGCATCAGCTCTACCTCGTTGAGCAGTGAGTCGGAGCCTACTACGTCGGCGTCGCACTGGTAAAACTCGCGGTAGCGGCCCTTTTGCGGACGGTCGGCGCGCCACACGGGTTGTATCTGGTAGCGCTTGAAGGGCATCTGCAACTCGTCGCGGTGCTGCACCACGTAGCGTGCAAAGGGCACGGTGAGGTCGTAGCGAAGGCCTTTCTCGCAGAAGCGGGCTGCGAGCTGGGCCGAATTCTTTTCGGCGTATTCCTCGGCGGTCACTTCGCCACGGAAGTTGCCCGAGTTGAGTATCTTGAAGAGCAGTTTGTCGCCCTCCTCGCCATACTTGCCCATGAGGGTGGAGAGGTTCTCCATGGCGGGCGTTTCAATCTGACGGAAGCCGTAGAGTGCGTACACCTCGCGTATGGTGTTGAAAATATAGTTGCGGCGGGCCATTTCGACCGCACCAAAGTCACGTGTGCCTTTGGGTATGCTTGGTTTCTGTGCCATGTTGTAAAATTTTTAGATATTTGTGGGCAAAGTTACTAAAAACCCATGTTTTTATTAAAGCTTCACCCTTATTTCTTTGTACACGCGCGGTTTAATACACGCTCCTGACGGAGGGACTTGTGTCTGCTTGCTTTGTATGTGGTGGCGCGGTGTGTGTGGTGGATATACGCAAAAAGTCTCCAATCTGTGCCGGTGCTGCGGGGCATCGGTTACGGATTGGAGACTTTTTGCCAGTGAAACCGCGGCGGGTGCACCGGGGCGGCTATGTGGGGCGCGGGGGAGCGGAGGTCAGAAGAACTGGCCCTCGTTGATGAGACGGCGCGTGGCGTCGGGGTCGCTGTTGGGGCATATCATCAGTATGTCGCCTTGCTGTGCTATCACGTAGCCGTCGAGGCCGGCTATGATGGCTTTCATGTGTTGGGGCAGTCGCACCATGCAGTTTTGGGTGCCTTGCAGCATCACGCGGGCACCACCGCTCACGGCATTGCCGTCGGCATCGGTGTGCGACACTTCGTGCAGCTCTGTCCAGCAACCTACGTCGGCCCACCCAAAGTTGCACTCCAACACTGCCACATTGCTGCAGTGCTCGAGCACAAGCAGGTCGATGCTGCGCGGCAGGCCCTCGGGTATGCATGAGCGCACGTAGTTCATCTCCTCGGCTATGGTGACCATTTGTTTGGCCACTTCTTCAACGGGGCGGTCGGGGCGGTGTGCCATGCTTGAGAGGTGCTGGCCGAGAGTCTTGCCTTTCCACATGAATATGCCGGTGTTCCACAGAAACTCGCCGCTCTGCATAAACATCTTGGCGTAGTCAAGTTCAGGTTTCTCGCTGAACGATTGCACCTTGTGCAGCTTGTTGTCGGCGTTGCCTATGGCGTTGCCCATCTGTATGTAGCCGTAAGCTGTGTTGGGCTGCGTGGGTTTGACGCCTATGGCCAGGAAGTCGGCGTGGGTGTCAACGTAGTCGAGGCCGCGCAGTATCTGGGCTTCGAAACGGTCGGCGTGCTGTATGAGTTGGTCGGCCGGACTTACCACTACATTGGCATCGGCATCGGACAGCACTGTGTGCCATGTGCCCCAAATGGCTGCGGGGGCGGTGTTGAGCTGCACGGGCTCGGGCAGAATGTTGGCTTCGGGCACTTCGGGCAGTTGCTCGCGCACAAGGGACACATAGCTCTCGTAGGTGGATATGTATATGTGGTTGGTGGGGATAAAACGGGCAAAGCGGTCGAAGGTTTGTTGCAGCAGGGTGCGGCCTGTGCCGAAGAAGTCGATAAATTGTTTGGGCAGCTCCTTTTGGCTTGCGGGCCACAAGCGGCGTCCAACACCACCGGCCAGAATGATACAGTAGTTCTTATTACGTGTTTCCATTATCAAGGATTAGTGGGTTAGTTACTGGTTTCTTGAAATGATGGCTTTCGGGGCCAGTTTTCCTCGTAGTGGGAGGCGTATGATTGTGAAAGCGATGCTAAGTTAACGAAAAAAACTGCCGTTTGGTATTGCTCCCTGGATTAAAAAAACGAAAAACCGCCTTTTATATCATTATCCGCGGCAGTTGTACCAACGGATTGGGGTTGGTAAAACGACGCGGGAGGGCGTGCCAATAACCGTAATGTGCGTTACAGTTGTAGGCATGCCCTCCCGCGTAGTGAGGTAGTTATGTTATTGAAGCACGTTATGCGTCGCCCTCTTTTTTGCCCTTGTTAGGACGTCGGCGGCCTCTGTGCTTGTGTGGCTTTGGCTTGTCAGCATTGGCCGTGGGCGCATTGGCGCTGGCTGCATTTTCGGCCTTGCCATTGGCGTCGCTTTCTGTGCCCTGCTTGTTGGCATTTTGTGGACGGCGGCGACGGCGGTTGTTGTTAGTCCGCTTTTTGTTGCGCTGAGGCTTGTCTTGCGTTGCTTCAGCCTCGTCCTCTTGTGAGGCTGTGTCGCTTTTGCTGTCGGCGCTGTCAAAGTTGTTATTTCGCAATGTGGCAAAATGCTCGTCGTGCTCTGTGCCGAACACAATGTCGTCCAGCGTGAGCGATGGCACAATGCTTGCGGCGGCGTCTGACGCGTTGTCGTTGTCAAGGTCTTTGTCCTCGGTTTCAGCAGCCTCGGTGGCTTCAACGGCAGTGGCGGCAGTGTTGTCGGCAGTGGCGGTAGTGTCAATGGTGTTGATGGTAGTGTCATCACCCTCTTCGGTTACGCTGTCAGTATCAACGGCCATACTGTCGCTTTCTTCGGCCACTTTGTCTGCCTTTTCTGCCTCATTTTCAGCCTTTTCTGTTGCGCTGTCAAATGCAGTCTCAGCTTCGGGCTTGGTCTCGGGCTCAACGTCTGTTTCCATTTCAGCAGATGCTTTGTTTGCGGCCTCTTGGTTTTCGAGTGTGACTTCCTGGCTTTCGTCCTCAGCTTGCTGTGCAGGTTTGATGTCCTCCTTTATGATGAAGGTCTCTTCCACTTCGGCCAGCGTTTGCACTTCGTCGGCTGTGTGGGCAGTGTCAGCGTCATTGGCCATTTCAGCGCTTGGGGCAACGGGTGCTTCGGCTTCGGCGTGACTGGGTGTTTCGGCCTCGGCGTGGCGGCTCTCTGCTACGGCTTCAGCTTCGTGGTCGGCGTGTGTGCGGAGTGCGCCTAACAGACCCGATATTTGTGTCTGCGCCTCGCTTGCCACAGCTTCAGTCACGGCTTCAGGTTCAGCTTTAGTTTCGATGGCTTCAGCCTTGGTTCCGATGGCTTCAGCCTTGATCTCGATGGCTTCGGCCTTGGCCTTGGCTTTTTCCGCCATTTGGCGTTTGTGCTCTGCCTTGGCGCGTTGTCGTTCCACTTCGGCTTGGCGTTCGGCCTCGCGTTTGGCGGCACGCTCCTCGGTGGTAGTGGCGCCCTTGGTCTGTCCCTTCACGGCATCGCCCATGGTCTTTGGGCCGCGGTTGCGTGTGCGCTTTTTGCGCAGACTCTCATCGGCAGCTTTCAGCTCGTCCTCTTCGGGGGGAGCGGGTATGCCCTTGGCCTCGTAGTCCTCAGCTGTGAGCACGGGTTCGGCAGGTGGTGTGTCAATCACTTCGTACGAGGCAGCCTCGTCGTAAGCTGTGTCGTAAGCCTCGTCGGAGAGTTCCTGTGCGCTCTTCGGAGCCTTGTTGTCCTGCTCATCGAGCACGGGGGCGTCGGCCTTGTTCTTGCCCTTGGCCTTAGAGGCTTTACCCTTGTTCAGTCCGTCCTCGATGGTGTCGATTTTGGGCAGAGCGAATGACTCTTCGGCCTCCATGGCAGTGCGCTTTTCTTTAGCGCGGAAGATGCTGTCGTATGTGGCAGGCTCGCGGCGCATACGTGTGAGGGCCTCTTTCGAAGCCTCCTGCTGGCTCTCCTTTTTTGAGCGTCCGCTGCCGCGTGCTATGGTGATGCCTTCGATGCTGATAACGGTGCGGAAGCCCTTTTCGCCATCGCAGGCAGAGTCCTTAAAGTTGATGTTGATGCGGTTCTTCTGACTCCACTCCAGCAGTTTGCTCTTAAAGTTGACCTCCTTCTGCGCCACGTTATCGAGGTCGACGTATCGGCCTATAACGCGGTTGTTAATGAACCATTGGCAAGTTTTGAAGCCGCGGTCCAGATAAATGGCCCCCATCAGCGCTTCAAAGGCATTGCCGCCAATGTTGGTGTGGCTCATGCGTGTGCCTTGTGCGGCCAGAATAAGCTTTTCGAGCCCCATGTTGGCAGCCAGTCGGTTAAGTGCCTCGCGCTGCACGATTTTGGAGCGGGTAGATGTGAGAAAACCCTCGCGCTTGTGTGGAAAGTGGTGGAAGAGAATGTCGCTCACGATGGTCTCGAGCACGGCGTCGCCCAGATATTCGAGTCGTTCGTTGTTGAGCGGTTTCGAGGTATTCTCGCTGCGCTGTTTGCGGTCGCGGTTGTTGGCCTTGCGGTCCTTGCCGCCCTTTTTGCTGTCGGCGTCACGTCGGTAGCTGAGCGACTTGTGCGAGAAAGCGATGCGGTATATCTCGATATTGTGCGGGTAAAAGCCCAATATGTCGTATAGGGCCGACAGAAACTCCTTGTTCTTGCGGAAGGGGAGCTTCATGCGGTCAAATAAGTTCAGTATCATATATATGCAGTGCAAATGTGGCGTGACGTGCTGTTGCGCAAGTCGTGCGCACAAATTGCCGTTGAATTAGGGTGTATGATGTGGATATGGGAAAAGCGCAAATGTGCAGATGCGCCAGCGTGTCGAAATGCTATGCGTGATAGCATTTGCACATCTGCGCATTTGCACATTTGCACATGTTACGCGCCTTTGGGTGCGTTAGGCTTCATACTTCTTTACAATGCAGCAGGCGTTGTGTCCGCCAAAGCCGAATGTATTGCTCAATGCAGCGCGTACGGTGCGCTTTTGTGCCTTGTTAAAGGTGAAGTTGAGGTTGTAGTCGATGTTCTCGTCGCGATCGTCGTCCTCGTGGTTGATGGTAGGCGGCACGATATCGTTCTGCACCGAGAGGCAGCAGATGAGTGCTTCAACAGCACCGGCAGCACCGAGCAAGTGGCCGGTCATACTCTTTGTAGACGAGATGTTGAGCTCGTAAGCGTGCTGGCCAAAGAGCTTGGTAATGGCCTTCACCTCAGAGATGTCGCCCACGGGGGTAGATGTGCCGTGCACATTGATGTAGTCGATGTCCTCGGGCTTCATTTCAGCGTCTTCGAGGGCAGCCTTCATCACGAGGTTGGCACCGAGTCCTTCGGGGTGTGAGGCAGTGATGTGGTGTGCGTCGGCCGACATGCCAGCGCCAGCCACTTCGCAGTAAATCTTGGCGCCGCGTGCCTTGGCGTGCTCAAGTTCCTCAAGAATGAGTATGCCGGCACCCTCGCCCATGATAAAGCCGTCGCGGCTTTTGCTGAAGGGGCGTGAAGCGTGTGTGGGGTCGTCGTTGCGTGTTGAGAGCGCGTGCATGGCGTTAAATCCGCCCACGCCGCAGGGCCAGATGGCAGCTTCGGCACCACCGGTCACCATGGCGTCGGCCTTGCCGAGGCGAATGAGGTTGAAGGCGTCGGCCAAAGCGTTGGTTGAAGAGGCGCAAGCCGACGTAGTGGTGTAGTTGGGGCCGTGGAAACCATACTGGATAGAGATTTGTCCGGCAGCGATGTCGGCAATCATCTTAGGAATGAAGAAGGGGTTGAACTTAGGGCCGTTCTCCTTGTTGATGGCATAGTAGCCAGCTTCCTCCTCAAAGGTGTGAATACCACCGATACCTACACCGAGCACCACGCCGATGCGGTTCTTGTCGATAGTTTCGAGGTCCCAGCCGCTGTCCTTGATAGCCTCCATGGCAGCCACGAGAGCGTACTGCTCGTAAAGGTCCATTTTGCGAGCCTCCTTGCGGTCGATAAAGTCGGTAGCCTTAAAGCCCTTCACCTCGCATGCAAACTGTGTTTTGAACTTCGACGCATCGAAGTGTGTGATAGGGCCGGCGCCGCTAACGCCGTTCTTGATGTTTTCCCAAGTTTCGGGTACTGTGTTACCTACTGGTGTGAGGGCGCCAAGGCCTGTTACAACAACTCTTTTGAGTTCCATAAAGTTTGAATATCGTTAATGAATGCGCAGCCGTCAGCTTGAGTGGCAGCATGGGCGGTGTGTGCCCTGTGGCTCTCTCTGCACTTTAGTAGATTAGCACGCACGCGGCAGTGTGCTGTCCGCTTGTTTCCCGCGCCACGCGATGGGTGGGCTGGGGTAGTACTCGCTAATCTACTAAACAAATAAGGCGTGTTTCGAGGGGTGGGCTTGTGTGCACCAAAGCCGTTCAGCTGTGTGCTGCAGCATAGGGGTGAAACGTGTTGATATGCAGTGTTTTTGTAGGCGTGTAATGCCATAATGCAATTAACGTTTAACGTACAGCGACCTGTCTCCACACCGTCAGGGGCTGACAGCATAGCGACGCAGACGCGTAACGTTAAACGTTAATTGTTTTGGGTTGGGTAGTCGTAAGACAAGCAGATTACTTGTTAACTTCTCCTTCGATGTAAGCGATAGCGTCACCTACGGTTGAAATCTTTTCAGACTTGTCATCGGGGATAGTGATGCCAAATTCCTTCTCAAATTCCATGATGAGCTCTACAGTGTCGAGAGAGTCAGCACCGAGGTCGTTAGCGAAGCTTGCTTCGTTCTTAACTTCAGATTCGTCAACGCTGAGCTTGTCAACGATGATAGCCTTTACTTTTGCTTCAATATCAGACATAGTTTCTTTATTTGAATTTAATGAATTATGTTCCTTGTATTTAAGTTTCCGCGTGCAAAAGTAATGCTTATTCCTAATACTGACAAACTTTTAGGCTAAAAAGATACGATAAATTGCACGTTTTTTGAAAAAGTGTGCGTCCCCGGGCATTAGGGCCGTGTTTTCCAGCACAATCCGTCGAGTGATTTGTGCTCCCTGACAAAGCAAGAGCACAGCAGGCCAACAGCCACCGATGTGGCCATGCCGATGCAGCCGTAGAGCAGAAAACTCGTGTCGGTGAGATAGCGCACGGCAAACACTGCTCCCACGCCACACACAAAGCCCGTAAGAGCCGCTTTGCCGCCGATGCGCGGAAAGAATATGCCCATCAGGAACAGACCGCCGAGACCGCTTGAGAGCAGTCCGAGTATCTCCTGGAAAAAGTCAAGCAGCGAGAGAATGTGCCATGTGGCCATGAGCAGTGCCATGCACATGCCCAATGCGCCCGACACGATGCAGGTGCGGCGTGCCACGCGCAGGGTGGCAGCATTGCTGGCAGTGGGGCGGAAGCGTTGGTAAAAGTCGACACTGTAGGCCGTGGCCACAGAGTTGATGTTGGACGATATGGTGCTCATGGTAGCGGCAAAAATAGCCGCAATGAGCAGTCCGGCCACCCCTTGTGGCAGTTGGCTCATCATGAAGAAGGGGAATATCGTGTCGGCCTTGCCCATGGTGTAGTCGAGCGCTGCGGGGTGTGTCTTGAAAAAGGTGTACAGCCCTGTGCCAATGGCAAAGAATGCCACACTCACAAACACGCTCATCAGGCCGTTGAGCATGATGCTGCGCCGTGCGCCAGCCTCGTCCTTGGTGGTAAGGTAGCGCTGAATGACAGTCTGGTCGCTGGTGTAAGATATGAGGTTGTTGGCCATACCGCCTAATATGATAACCCAGAAGGTGGCCGAACGGTAGTCGAGGCTCCAACTAAAGAGCCGCATCTTGTGGTCGTCCATGGCTATCTGCCAGAAACCGCTTGCCCCGCCATCGGTGCCCCACACCAGGTAGCCGGCTGCAAAGAGTGCGCCACCCACCAGTATGAAGCCCTGCACCACATCGCCCCACACCACGGCCTCGACACCACCCATGGTGCAGTAAACGATGGTGACAAGCGCCATGAGTACAATGCAGATGTAGAGGTTGATGCCCGTAACCGCCGTAAGCGCCAGCGAGGGCAAGTAGAGCACCAATGCCATGCGCACCACCATAAAGATGATGAACAAGGCCGATGCCAGCAGACGTGTGGGCGCGTTGAAGCGACGTTCAAGATACTCGTAGGCACTCGTCACGTTGAGGCGTCTGAAAAATGGCAAATAATACTTGATAACGGGGAACGACACCAACAGTATGGTCACCAGCATGGGGTAGTAAGTCCAGTCGGTGGCGTAAGCCTTGGCGGGGTAGGCCATGTAGGTGATGGCGCTGAGCATGGTGGCATAGATGCTGATGCCTGCTGCCCACCAGGGTATGCGGCCGCCACCCTTGAAAAAGTCGTCGGCATTGCCCTCGCCGCGCTTCATAAAGTAATAGCCCAGCAGCACCATGCCCACGAGATAGGCCACGAGCACCGTCCAGTTGAGCCACCCAAAGGTGGGTCGCACGTCCATCTTGACAGCTGTTACGGCTGCCGACCTGATGCCCGGTTTGCTCTCGCCGTCCACCACCACCCATTCGCCGTCACATGCCACAAGGGCAGCCCCGGCGCGTGCCAACAGCGGCGAGCGGCTTTCGGCCACCCACGTGTTGGTGATGGTGTGGTAAATAATGAGTTCGTCGTTGAAAGCGTACCAAGCCTCGGGCTGGCGCATGTAGGTGGCCTTTTCGAGTTCGAGCCTTGCCACATAGGCGTGCATGGCCTGTGTGCCATACCTTTGGGCGTCGATCCGTGCCTGTTTGATGAGCAGAGGTCGGTTGATGGCCGCCTCAAAGCGTTGTTTGTTCACACCGCCCGCAAACACTATGTGGGCACAGCCCGAGGGCACACCTGCGGCACCGGCCAGGGTGACGGCCTCGGTGCGGCCGTGTGGCACAATGGGGGCCATACGTGTCCATTGGTGTGTGGCGGGGTTGTAACACCACCCGTCGGTGTGTGCCATGCCCCGTTGGGTGTCGGTGGCAGGGGTAAATCCGCCCGCCAGGTAAAAGCAAGGCCCCGTGGCACTGTTCTGCACCACGCCCACGGGCTGCACACGTGCGGGGCCAGGCAGGTCGGGCAGACGCTCCCACTGCTTGCCGCCGGGAAAACGCAGTCGGTAGGCAGCCTGCGAGGGGCTGCCGTTGCTCAGTCCGCCGGCCACGTAGATGTAGCCGCCGCCGTAGGCCCCCGCCATGTTGTCGAGCGGCTGGGGCAGTGCGGGCAGTGCCTCTATTACGAGTTGGTGGTTGTGGCCCGACTTGAGGTAGTAGCTTTTGGCCAGGCTCTGCTTGCCGTTGCTTGTGCCGCCCACGCACACCATGCCGTGTGGCACACTTACCCCCACGCCGTAGGCGGCGGGTTGCGGCAGACAGCCTATTTTGCGCCATTGCATTGTGCCCGCGGTGTGGTGCAGGTTAAGTTCGTAGATGTCGGCATAGAATTGCTTGTCACCGCCGTCGGCAGCCGGTGTGCCCGGAAAGTTGCAGCCGCCGGCCACTAATAGTTTGCTGCCCGTGCTGCCGGCAAATGCGGCCGACACACCTTGCTGCCCGTTGACGCGCAGTGGAGGCAAGGGGCGGTAGCTGACGGAGTTGAAGGGGTTGTCGTTGCCGCCGTGGCGGGCTTGCGCCTGCATGGTAAGTGCCAGACAGAGTGTGAGCAGGGTGAGTAGCAATTTGTTCATGGTGGTGATGATATTAGATGTATATCCGTTGGCGGAATTTTGGGTTAACAGGTTGACGGGTTAACGGGTTGACTTGTCAACTCGTTTGCCAATTCCGTCAATGCGTTATGATTGGGCAAAGATACGTAATCGTTTGCATCTGCAATGTAATATTTGCCACAAAATGGTGGTTGATGTGATTGCGAGTGACTCTTTTCCCGACGCGAGACGAGACTGCTGAAAATTGCCCCGACGCGAGACGCGTCGCCCCCATTAGTGGTAGCGTTTTGTGCTTGCGTTTTGTGGTACCGGTACCTTTACCATACTACAAAAACTTTACTTGTCGAGTATCTTACATCTTACACTAACTTGTTGCAACACATTGATTGTCAATGCTTTACTTAGTGTAAGATACTACCAATGTCACCTACACGCAACCTACACACCCCACACACTGCCACACGGCACAAGCACGGGAGGAAGATATTACGGCATAGGGGAGTAGAAAGATCTGTTGCTCCGACGGATTTTTCTGTTCCCCTATGCCGTATAACCCGCCGCATACGTCCAAACCGACTGCGCGATAGCGGGGTAAGGTGTGTAAGATGTGTGCAGGAGTGTGTAAGATGTTTTGAAATCATCTTACACTCTTGAAACCTCTGTGTATCAACCTATTACGTACAAAAAGTGTAAGATGGCAGTAAAAGCACACACATTCATTTATAAGTAGGCTGACGGCGAGGGCGCAAATATTCGTGTACAAGTTCTACACTCTTTTGTGCCATTGAATGACGTATGTTGAAAAACGATGCGTTGCGTCATTTGATTGGGTGATGCGTTGACGAAGTCAGGTGTATATTTCAATGCGCTGATAATAATGCGGGTGATGCTTGTTGGGCGTTGCTTTTGGCTGTGATGTGTAGAGGGCGTGAGCCTTGTGTCTGAAACAACAGAAATCCCCTTGACGGCTGTGCAGCCGCAAGGGGATTTCGAGCTTCTATGGCTTTATCATTCAATGCTGATTAGTCGCGACGCGGACGGCGTGGTGCGTGACCACCTTCGCCACCTTCGCGGCGCGGACGGCGTGCGGGACGTTCCTCCCAACCTTCGGGCTTCTCTTCGAGCACGCGGTGTGAAAGGCGGAACTTGCCGGTCTTGTCGTCAATTTCGAGGAGCTTGACCTTGATGGTGTCACCCTCTTTAATGCCAGCTTCCTCAACAGACTCGAGGCGCTTCCATGCTATTTCGGAGATGTGGAGCAAGCCTTCCTTGCCCGGCATGAACTCTACAAAGCAGCCGTAAGGCATGATGCTGACAACCTTGGCGTCGTAAACCTCGCCCACTTCGGGTATGGCCACGATGGCACGTATCTTGGCCACGGCAGCATCGATGCTCTCCTTGTTGGGGCCAGACACCTGAATTTTGCCTACGCCGTCTTCCTCTTCGATGGTGATGGTGGCACCAGTGTCCTCCTGCATGCCCTGGATGATCTTTCCGCCCGGTCCAATAACGGCGCCGATAAACTCTTTGGGAATTTCGAAGGCTTCGATGCGGGGAACGTGGGGCTTGAGTTCGGGACGTGGTGCGGGCATGGTTTCGAGAATTTTGCCCAAGATGTGCTCACGTGCCTGCTTGGCTTGGTTAAGAGCCTTTTCAAGGATTTCGTATGACAGACCGTCGCACTTGATATCCATCTGTGTGGCAGTAAGGCCCTTTGCTGTACCGGTGGTCTTGAAGTCCATGTCGCCCAAGTGGTCCTCATCGCCCAAGATGTCGCTCAATATGGCGTACTTGTCCTCGCCGGGGTTCTTGATAAGGCCCATGGCAATACCGCTTACGGGAGCCTTGATGGGCACACCAGCGTCCATCAGTGCCAGAGTTCCGGCACATACGGTGGCCATTGACGATGAGCCGTTTGACTCGAGAATGTCGCTCACCACGCGCACTGTGTAGGGGTAGTCGGCAGGAATTTGGCCCTTGAGGGCGCGCCATGCCAAGTGGCCGTGACCAATTTCGCGGCGGCCTACGCCACGCTGTGCCTTGGCCTCGCCAGTTGAGAAGGGAGGGAAGTTGTAGTGGAGGAGGAAGCGCATGTAGCTCTTGTCGAGCACATCGTCAACCATCTTTTCGTCGAGCTTGGTGCCGAGGGTGGCAGTGGCCAGAGCCTGTGTTTCGCCACGTGTGAAGATGGCCGAACCGTGAGGCATGGGCAGGGGTGACACTTCGCACCAGATGGGACGGATATCGGTGGTTTTGCGGCCGTCGAGACGCTTGCCCTCGTCGAGAATGCAGCGGCGCATGGCATCGCGTTCTACGTCGTGGTAGTAGCGGTCTACCATGGCGTTCTTTTCTTCGAGCTCTTCGGGTGAGAGTTCGGGGTGTGCGGCAGCATAGCGTTCCTTAAATCCTTCGCGTATTTCGGTGAAGGCATCTTCGCGCTGGTGCTTGTCGTGGTCGCCGGCTTCGGCAATGGCGTATGCGGGCTTGTAGCACTCGTCCTTTACTTGCTGGCGGAGTTCCTCGTCGTTCACCTCGTCGTCGTATTCGCGCTTGACGTCGGTGCCGAGTTCCTTTGAGAGTTCCTTTTGCAACTGGCACATGGGCTTGATAGCCTCGTGAGCCACCTTGAGTGCTTCGAGCAGTGCGCTTTCGGGCACTTCGTCCATTTCGCCTTCAACCATCATGATGTTCTCTTCGGTGGCACCTACCATGATGTCCATGTCGGCCTCCTTGAGCTGGTCGAAGGTGGGGTTGACAACGTATTCGCCGTTGATGCGTGCTACGCGCACCTCAGAGATGGGGCCTTCAAAGGGAATGTCGCTGGCAGCGAGGGCTGCTGATGCGGCAAAGCCGGCCAGTGCGTCGGGCATGTCAACACCATCGGCTGAGAAGAGCGTGATGTTAACGTATACCTCGCAGTGGTAGTCTGAGGGGAAGAGTGGGCGCAGTGCGCGGTCGACCAGACGTGAAGTAAGGATTTCGTAGTCGCCGGCGCGGCCTTCGCGCTTGGTGAAACCGCCGGGGAAACGGCCTGCGGCGCTATATTTTTCTTTGTAGTCGCACTGGAGGGGCATGAAGTCTGTGCCGGGCTGAGCCGTCTTGGCAGCACAAACGGTGGCAAGCAGCATGGTGTTGTTCATACGCAGCATAACTGCGCCATCAGCTTGCTTGGCCAATTTGCCAGTTTCGATGCTGATGGTGCGTCCATCGGGCAGCGAAACGGTCTTGGTTATCACGTTCATCTGATTGTTGTTATAAATTATTTTGATTTTACCTTCGTTGTAACGCACAAAAGTAGCAATTATTTTTTAAGTGGAGGGAGTGGGGCTTTACTTTTTTCTGATTTAGAACAAGCTTTGCGAGCTAATGTGTTAACCCGTCAACCTGAAATACCGCCAACGGGTTAGCCTAGGGCAAGCGAAGTGACACCTTGGGGCTCCCGCATAGTAGAGTTTCCGCGCTCTGTAAGGTAGGGTGTTAAACGCTACCTCTAATGGGGGCGACGCGTCTCGCGTCGGGAAAAGATGCAGCTAT
>ENA-OUOY01001153-OUOY01001153.1-human-gut-metagenome-genome-assembly--contig:-NODE-1153-length-16110-cov-4.041732_pt1 | contig 16110 bp, 10 predicted proteins | sample MGYA00237937_ERZ548767 | MGnify/ENA primary metagenome ERZ548767 (study PRJEB26490, sample SAMN05356887) | human gut metagenome | biome: terrestrial biome; feature: human-associated habitat; material... | reverse complement strand
ACTCAACGCCGACGTGCAGGACATCGCGGTAGAAGAACGACTCCAGTGGATCGAAGGCGCCGTAGCCAAAGTTTGAAAGAAAAATAATGCAGAACAGCAGGGCGAGGATGCTATTGGTAAAGACCGTCTTGATACTGGTCGCGAAGGTGACGCGGGCGGATGTGCTGGGGTTGGAGCTTTGTCCCGCACGCCCCCCTTCCTCTGCCGAATCGGCATCCGCATCTCCGGCGACATGGCTGGTCTGCGGTCTAAAGCCCCAACCGGCGACGAGCGCCAGTACGGTAAAGATCATCATGAGCACGAACACCGCACGCGACGACGCAGCAGCTGCGACAAAGCCGCCCAGTGTGGGGCCGACGATAATGCTCACGTTGGAGAACATGGCGATGGCGGAGTTGATGTCTTTGAGCTCGACAGGATCGTCAGTGAGGTAGGCTGGATAGGATGTGGCGATGGGCTGGGTGAATCCCATCACAAAGCCCAGGAGCACCGCGCCGAGCAGGACGATGCCGGTCGCGCTGCCAAAAACGAGGATCGCCGCGCCGGTTGCCAACGTGCCCACGATGCTCAGCAAGAAATGACGGCGCGGGCCCCAGGCGTCAAGCGCCGCGCCACCCGCAAAGGATCCCAAGATCACGAATACGTTCATAAACAGGACGGCCAGCGATGTCGCCACAACCGAAGCGTCGTCTGCATAGGTGAGCGTTCCGATGACGCCGATAAAGTAGCTGGTCTGAAAACCGGTGTAGATGAGAAAGCGCATCGCCACCAGGCGCTTGGCCTGCACGGACAGCGATGATCGAGGCTTTGAGAAAAGAAAGGCGAGCATGGAGACTCCTTGTTTCATACGAATACGGGCGGCGGGCATTCGCCACCGTCTGTCAAATCAATCTATCCGCATGAAACATTAAGGACGCATCAAGCCCCTTCTCTCCGTTTTTCGCCCGTCATGAACTACTTGGTAGATTTTAAGGCATGTCCCACGCATCTACCAAAGCAAAAACCACCACAAAGGTGTCTGGCCCCTTTGTGGCGGAAATGACGTTTGCCCAGATAAAACCTGCCAAATTAAACCTGTCCCTTTTTGGCAGGTTTTAGGCTAGATGATCTTGGATGAGATCGCAGATGGCTCGGGCGTCGTTGATGTTGATGGCTCGGGTCGCAAAGCCAGCATCGAAGGCCTGACGCGCCAGGGCTTCGTTGCAGGCAAGGGCCAGCGTGTGACCGTCGACCAGGTCGAGCGAGCTCTTGCCGCGCAGACGGTCGACACCAGAGCGCGCGACCACGATGTTGTCGAAGCCCTCGGTCTTGTAGCCCTCGATGATCACCACGTCGACATCGTTGTAACGCGACAGCAGCTCGCGTGCGGGCATCTCGTCCTCCTCGCGCGTGTCGGCGTACTCCGCCCAGCGCGTGGCGCAGATGAGCCCCACGTGCTTGGATCCGGCCTGGTGATGGCGCCAGGTGTCCTTAGCGGGCACGTCGATATCAAAGCCGTGATGCCCATGATGCTTGAGCGAACCCACGCGCAGGCCGCGGCGGGTGAGCTCGGCGATAACCTTCTCGACGAGCGTGGTCTTGCCCGAGTTTTGGTAGCCGATAAACGCGATCGCAGGGACGGCCGGGGCCGGAGCTGCAGGCGCGACGGCGATGGGCGCGCTCGCGGGTGCGTCGCCCGCGGCTCCCACGGCCTCAACAGCAGCGGCCTGACGCTCTGCACGATTCCACACGCCCGAGCGGCCGCCCCCCTTGTGCAGCAGGCGCACGTCGACGATCTCCATGCCGCGATCGACGGCCTTGCACATGTCGTAGATGGTCAGACACGCGGCACTCGCGCCGGTCAGGGCCTCCATCTCGATACCCGTCTTGCCCGTCACGCCCGCCGTAACCAGTACGTGAAAGCCAACCTGCCCGTCCGTGCGCGCCGGTGCCCAGCCCTCGGGCACGTCCTCGACCGGCGTCCCCGCCGGAGCGATGGGCGCAATGTCGCACTTGCTCTTGGTAATGAGCAACGGATGGCACATGGGGATGATGTCACTCGTGCGCTTGATGGCCATGATGCCCGCCACACGCGCGCAGGCAAGCACGTCGCCCTTTTTGGCGCGGTCCTGCAGCACCATGGCCTGCGTCTCAGGGTGCATGAGGATGGTGCCCTCGGCGATGGCGATGCGATGGGTCTCGGCCTTGTCGGACACGTCGACCATGCGTACCTCGCCCTTGGCGTCCACATGCGTCAGCTCGTCGCGACGGGCATCACGGGCGGGCTCGGTGGCAGCACTGGCAGTCGGCTGCACGACCGTGGCGACATCGCCGGCCGCAGCCGTGGCTTTATGGGCAGACATCGCGGCCCTGCGAGCGGCCTTGGTGGCATCGGCGTACCTGCTCTTGGCCATATGATCATCCTCCGATTTGGGACATAAATCGTTGCGTGCCCTCAATTATCGCGTGTTCCTGCGGTTTGTGGGCCACGGCATCGCGCCAAATCGAAAGTACCTGCATATCATCACCACGGCGTAGCGCCTCGCGCACCGAATACTCGGCATCGCTGAACAGGCAGGGGCGCACGCTGCCATCGGCCGTCAGGCGCAAACGGTTGCAGCTCGCGCAGAAATGATTGGACATGGCACTAATGAAGCCGACCGTTCCCGCCGCGCCCGGAAAGTGCCAATAGCGCGCAGGGCCCGCGCCGGCAGGAGCGTCGTTGATGTCGAGCGGCTCGAGCTCGCCCAGTCCCGCCGCGGTGGCCCCGGCATTGATGCGCGCCCGCAGCTCGTCGCTCGGCACGGTATCGCTCGCGTCCCACAGCTCGGGATTGAGCGCGGGCGCATGCGGGTCCACAGCACAGTGCGAGCTTGTGCGTTCGTCGCCGATGGGCATGTATTCGATAAAGCGCAGGTGAATGGGGCGGTCGACGGTCAGCCGTGCGAGAGCCCCCGCGTCCTGGTTGAGCCGGCGGACCACCACACAGTTGACCTTAACCGGCTCAAAGCCCCAAGCAAGCGCCGCATCGATGCCCGCCATGGTTTGCTCGAGCCGACCCAGGCGCGTGATCTTTCCAAAGAGCGTGGGGTCGAGCGTATCGAGTGAAATGTTGACGCGGTCGAGCCCGACGTCTTTGAGCTGCGGCGCCAGCTTGGGCAGCAGGGCGCCGTTGGTGGTGAGCGAAATATCCTCGATCTGCGGGATCGCGCGGATGTCACGAATGAGCGGGATGATGCGGCGGCTGACCAGCGGCTCGCCGCCCGTCAGGCGTACGCGGCGAATGCCCTCCCCCGCCACCAAGCGCACAAAGCGGGCGATTTCCTCGGCGCTGAGCAGCTCGTCGTGTGCACGGGGCGCCACGCCATCGGCCGGCATGCAATAGATGCAGCGGAAATTGCACTTGTCGGTAACGGCAATGCGCAGGTAGTTGATATCGCGGCCAAAGCCGTCATGTTGCACGTGCCCGTCCACGCAGCCCTCCTCTCACGCGGCGTTTTATTCTTCGGAAAACATAATACCCCACGAGAGAATCATGCCGACACCCGTACGACAGGACAGGTCGCTTCGAGCAAAACGGACTTTCCAAGCCCATCCTCAGCACGCAAACCATCACAACATTCGATGCTTTTCTCGTTTTTGGCAAAAAACGTCGAATGTTGTGATGGTCTGCCTGCCGCAGCGCCCCGTAGAAGGACCAAAGCACCCCTAAAGGCCGCCGTCCCAGTGCCGAATCACGAATTCTCGCAGGTCGTTTTGACGTTTCTGAAACACCTCGCTTCGGTCGCACTTAAGGCCCATAGCGAGTGCGATGGCATTCATCGCCCGGTGCAATTGCAGCTGGTGGGCAAACTGAGTCCCGGTGAGGACGATCATCCTAAAGCCCAGCGCACTCAGCACGGTCATACGCTCCGCATCCGACGCGCTGCGCTGTTTATCAAGATGGTCCGAGCCGTTGTATTCAATCCCTGTACCGCTTGCAGGCGCATATACGTCAATCTCGAAATACCCGGCCTTTGCGAGATACTTGAACTCGTTGGGAACATCGACCCGATGGTTGAGCTCGATCTTGGCGTATCCCAGCCCGCCCTGGGAACGTTTTGCTACGACCATGATTGCGGTGGCCGTCTCCATGGGCGACCGCGCGCCATCGTGCACGCGCTTGAGCACAGCGGCCGCGCGTATAGCCCCCTGACGAGATCGGTTCTCATTGCAATAAGCAATCAAGTCGGCAACGGTATACCTCTGCCCCATCTCGATATAATCGCCTGTCGACAGATGATTCAAATGGTATCGGGCACAGATTTCGTAGCCATATTCCAGCTGCTCGGACTCGCTCATCCACGAGCCCGCCTGGACAAAGCACATGGCCTCATCAACCACCAGAAGGCCCTCCGCCACCTCGATAAGATGGCCTGGAGGTATCGGCGCCCCAAACACGTGGCACCTAAATCCAGCCGGCGTCGAGCGCTCAAAATCAAAGTTGACGAGCGTGTCGATATGATCGAGCTCTTCTCGCGGAATACCAAGCGAAACCAGATAGTCGGTAACGATCCCAACTGCCGTTGAAGCCCTCAGTCCCTTGGCATCGAGTCCCAATTTGGGCAGGCTCGCGGTCGGCTCCCCCTCGTTGGCAAGCGAGTCCTCATCGTATAGACTGCTTGCTCGCGAGAGCGGCTCGGACGGGCGCGCCACGTTGTGGTACAGCCAGGCAGTCTTATGGGACAGGACGATCGGCAGATCCATGAGCCCTCCAATGGAGTCGGATAACCAACCTTATTCCCCTGCTCACGGGTTCGCACACCTTCGTGCGCAAGAAAGCGATTCCACTCGATCGAGTGGCAGAAAAACCATCACAACATTCGATGCTTTTCCCGATTTTGGCAAAAAACGTCGAATGTTGTGATGGTTTGAGGCGAGGTGAGGGGCACGGAGGGATCAAAGCATCGTGCTCGAACGGGTTAATCCAGCTCTTTTAAGCCATGCGCCAGCTGCCAGTACTCGCCGTGCTGGGCGAGCAGCTCTTCGTGCGTGCCGCGCTCGATGATGCGGCCGTGTTCGAGGACCATGATGGCGTCGGCGTCGCGGACAGTGGACAGGCGGTGCGCGATCATAAACGTGGTGCGTCCGCGCATGATGCGGTCCATGCCGCGCTCGATGAGCTTTTCGGTGCGCGTGTCGATGGAGCTCGTGGCCTCGTCCAGGATGAGCACCGGCGGATCAGCGACGGCCACGCGCGCGATGGCGAGCAGCTGACGCTGACCCTGCGACAGGTTGGCGCCGTCGGCCGTGACCGGTGTGTCGTAGCCCCGCGGCAGGCGGCGGATAAACGAGTCGGCGCAGGCGGCCTCGGCAGCGGCGCGCACCTCCTCGTCGGTCGCGTCGAGCTTGCCAAAGCGGATGTTCTGCGCAATGGTGCCGCTAAACAGGTGCGTGTCCTGCAGCACAATGCCGAGCGACCCGCGCAGGCTGGCCTTGGCAATGTGCTTGACGTCGATGCCGTCGTACGTGATCTCGCCGTCATCAACCTCGTAGAAGCGGTTGATGAGGTTGGTGATGGTCGTCTTTCCGGCACCCGTCGAGCCCACAAACGCGATCTTTTGCCCCGGCTTGGCAAACAGGTTGAGGTCCGTGAGCACACGGGTGCCCGGCACGTAGGAAAAGTCCACGGCATGGAAGCGCACGTCGCCGGCAAGCGGGACCAAGCCGCACGTGAGCTCGGTGCCGTCGGCGGCCACCGCGCGGCCCGACTCATCAACGGCTGCCACGTCATGCAAGTGCCCGTACGCGCCCACGCCCTGGCCCTCGGGAATCTTCCACGCCCACGCGGCGTCGCCCGTCTGCACCAGCTCCACGCAGCCCTCGTCCACCTCGGGCTCAAGGTCCATAGCCGCAAACAGGCGCTCGGCACCGGCCAACGCGTTGAGCAAGAAGTTGCCGAGCTGCGTAAATTGGTTGATGGGCATGGCGGCCTGGCGCACAAAGACCAGGTAGCTTGCGAGCGCACCTACATCGGCCAGACCGTTGATGCAGAGCATGCCGCCCGCCACGGCGACGATAGCGTAGTTGGCATAGCCGATCACCACGGTCATGGGCACCATCGAGTTGGCGTAGGCCTGCGCGGCGCCACCGGTGCGGCGCAGCTCCTGGTTGCGCGCGTCAAAACCTGCCACGTTGGCCTGCTCGTGGTTGAAGACCTTGATGACCTTTTGGCCCGAGACCATCTCCTCGACATATCCGTCCAAGTCGCCGAGTGACGCCTGCTGGGCGGCAAAGAAGCGCTTAGAGCGCGCGCCCGAGTAGCGCGCATACAGCACAATGGCTGCATCGCACACGAGCGTGATAATCGTGAGCTGCCAGTTAAGGATGATGAGCATGGCCGTGGTGCCCACGACCTGAATGGCGGCCTGAATCACGTTGGCAAAGCTGTTGTTGAGCGCCTCGGAGACGGTGTCGACGTCGTTGGTGAAAAAACTCATGATGTCGCCCGAGCGCGTGCTGTCAAAATAACTGAGCGGCAGCGTCTGGATGTGCGCGAACAGGTCGCGGCGAATATCGGACACCACGCGTTGGGCCGCACGCACCATGATCTGTGAGTAGCCCAGGGCCGAGAGCACGCCCGCGGCGTAGATGATCGCCGTCAGGATGACCTGCCTGGCAAGCAGTTCCTCCCCGCCCGTGGCCAAACCGTTAACGATGGGGCGCACCATGTAGGTGCCGGCGAGGCTCGCGATGGCGGCGACAGAGGCGAGCACGCCCACCGCGAGCAACGAGAACTTGGCATGCCCCATGTAGGAGAGCAAGCGGCGTACAGTGCGCTTGAGGTCGGCCGGGCGTGCTTGGGCTGCGGTCTTAGGCATGGCGCTCACCCCCTTCCAAGGGCGATCCGCATGCGACGGAGGAAAACGGATCATTCGCGCAACCATCGTCACTGCCGTCGCCGGCTTCCGCGTTCCTCGCAAACTCCATCTGCGAGGCGTAAATCTCCTGGTAGATGTTGTCGCCCGCCAGCAGCTCCTCGTGCGTGCCCACGCCGTGGACACGACCGTCGTCCAACACCACAATGCGATCGGCATCCATGACACTCGCGATGCGCTGGGCGATGATGAGCACGGTCGTATCGGAAATCCGGGCGATGTGCTCGCGAATCTTAGCGTCGGTCGCCATATCGACCGCGCTGGTGGAGTCATCAAAAATGAGCACGCGCGGATGCTTGAGCAGCGTGCGCGCGATGCACAGGCGTTGCTTCTGGCCACCCGAGACACCGGCGCCGCCTTGGCCCAACTCGCCGTCCAGCCCGCCGATGCGATCAAGGAACTCGTCCACGCACGCCGCGCGGCAAGCCGCGAGGAGCTCATCGTCCGACGCCTGCGGATTGCCCCACTGCAGGTTCTCGCGCACGGTGCCCGTAAACAGCACGTTCTTTTGCAGCACAATGCCCACGGCGTCGCGTAGGGTCGCGAGGTCGTAGTCACGCACGTCACGTCCGCCCACAAGCACGGCGCCCTCGGTAGCGTCGTACAGGCGCGCAATCAGCTGCACAAGCGAGCTCTTGCCCGATCCCGTACCGCCGAGGATGCCCACCGTCGAGCCGCTCTCGATGCGAAGGTCGATATGCTCGAGCACATCCTCGGCTGCATCCGCGCGGTATTTAAAGGAAACGTCGCGAAACTCGATACTGCCGTCCGCTGGTGCCGCAATCGCGAGGTCTCCCGCGGGGTTGGCGATAAAGGGCTCCTCATCGAGCACCTCGGCGATACGGCCCACACTCGTAAGAGCGCGCGTGAGCAGCAAAAACACGTTGGAAATCATCATGAGCGAATTCATGATCAGCAGCACGTAGCTCATAAAGCCCGTGAGCGAGCCCACGCCCAGCTTGCCGGCGAGAATCATGCGGCCGCCAATCCACAGGATTGAGAGCGCAGCCACGTACATCGACAGCTGAAACACCGGCAGGTTGAGCACCGCGCTGCCAAAGGTCTTTGTCGCCGTGCCGGCGAGCTCGGTATTGACGGTGTCGAACTTGGCCTCCTCGTGCTCGGTACGAACGTAGGCCTTGACGGCACGCACGGCGGTGAGGTCTTCCTGTACCACGCCGTTGAGGTGGTCCATCGAGGTCTGGAGTTGGCGGTAGAGCGGACTGACGCGATAGGTGATGACGCCCAGTACGATTGCCAGCACGGGCAAGATGATCGCAAAGACGTTGGCGAGCGGGCGCGACAGCATCAGCGCGTAGATAAGGCCGACGATAAGCGTCACCGGGCCGCGCACCATAGGGCGAAAGCCGTTGCCCACAGCATTTTGGATAACGGTGATGTCCGTGGTCATGCGGGTGACGAGCGAGCTGGCGTCGTAGTTGTCCAGGTTACCAAAAGCGAGCGTCTGAATCTTTTTGTACTCGGCCTCGCGCAGGTTAGCGCCTAGGCCCGAGGCAACGCGGGCGGACGTGCGGGCATAACCCAAGCCCAGTACCAGCGAAAGCGCAGCGCACACCAACATGTACGCGCCCTGCAGCAGCATGTAGTTGATATCACCCGCAGGCACGCCCACATCGATGATGTTGGCCATGATGACCGGGATAAACAGCTCGAGCACCGTCTCGACCGACACAAAGAACACGCCGAGGATGGCATCGCGACGGTATGCCCCTAGATAGGAAAACAGTATTTTGAGATTGCGCACGCAGGTTCAACCCCCATCAAACGTTGTTCGCAAACACACGTATTATTGCGCGCCGAATAATGGTGTCAAGTATTCCGAAATCGTTTTCTGCAAGGTTAGCGCCGGCGGCGAGTTCTCGTGATGTGTGTCCATATTCACTCGGAATAATGGTGCGCGAGACTTTTTCGCTCCGACGTCATCACAAACCTTGACCCTACAATCGTTATAGGGTTTTCACTACACTGGTAGCTAAATGAACCAATCCAGAAAGTACCCCGCCCATGGAACACGACCTCACACGCGGCAATGTCCTTAAGACCATCGCGGTCTTTGCCCTGCCTTATATGCTCTCGTACTTTTTGCAGATGCTCTACGGCATGGCCGACCTGTACATGATGGGGCAGTTTAGCGGCGCCGCCGGCATCACCGCCGTGGGTAATGGCGCGCAGACGCTCTATATCATTACCGTGACGCTCGTGGGCCTGGCCATGGGAACGACGGTCATCGTCGGCCATGCCGTGGGCTCGCGCCGCTTCGACCGCGCCGAGACCGCCATCGGCAATACCATCACGCTGTTTATGGGCGTCTCGGTGGTGTTGGCTGCCATCTTGTTTGCACTATGCCCGCAGGTTGTGGCGCTCATTGGCACGCCGCCCGAGGCGGTCGAAGGCACCGCCGCCTACCTGCGTATCTGCTTTGTCGGCATTCCGTTTATCGCCGCATACAACATCCTCTCGGCCATCTTTCGCGGCCTGGGCGATTCGCGCTCGCCCATGTACGTGATTGGCGTGGCGTGCATCATCAACATCGCGCTCGATTTTCTGTTTATCGGCCACATGGGGCTCGGCCCCGTGGGCGCGGCGCTCGGCACGGTGACCGCGCAGACGGCCAGCGTTGCCCTCGCGCTCGTGTGGCTCAAGAGCCGCCGCACAAACATCCACGTTAAGCGCAGCGACCTGCGTCCCCAGCCCGAGGTGCTCGGCAGCATTCTTAAGATCGGCGTGCCCGTGGCCGTACAGGATGGCTGCATCCAGGTGGCGTTTATGTTTATCACCGTCATCGCCAACCACCGAGGGCTCGTCGACGCCGCCGCCGTGGGCCTGGTCGAGAAGATGATCAGCTTTTTGTTCATTGTGCCGAGTTCCATGGGCGCCACCGTCAGTGCGCTCACGGCACAAAACGCCGGTGCGGGCAAGGGCGACCGCGCGCGTCAGGTGCTCAAGGACGCCATGACGATCTCGGTGGTGTACGGCTGCCTGATCACGGTGCTGATGTGGCTAGTAGCGCCGACGTTTATTGGCTTTTTTGCCAAGGACCCCGCGGTGGTCGCGGCCGGTACCGGCTATATGCACAGTTATATTTTCGATGCAATCTTTGCCGGCATCCACATTTGCTTTAGCGGCTTTTTCGCTGCATACGGCAAGAGCTACATCGGCTTTGCGCACAACGTGCTGGCCGTGGCACTCATTCGCGTGCCCGGTGCGTGGCTGTTGTCGAACGCCTATTCCGACACGCTGTTTCCCATGGGCATCGCTTCGCCGTGCGGGTCGATTTTGTCGGCAGTCATCTGTGTTGTCGCGTTTACCGTGCTCAACCGGCGCGGGGCTTTTGACAAGTTGGTAGCGTAGCGGATCGTTTGTGTCATACGACGGCCGCGCCGCACGACCTCGGCGCCCCTTCCCCGCCCATTGAAAGGAGCGGTCCTGTGACCGACATGCCAAGTGAACATACTGAGGGCCTGCTCCGCATTGGCGAGGCGGCGCGCTTGTTTAACCTGAGCGTGGGCACGCTGCGCCATTACGAGCAGATGGGCCTTCTTGACCCGGCGCACATCGATCCGGCGAGCGGGTACCGCTATTACGGATCGCGGCAGCTCTCCACCCTCAATACCATCAGCCACCTGCGCGTTCTCGACTTGCCGTTGGCGCAGATCCGTGAGTTTGTGACCACGCGCGATGTGGACCTTATGCAGCGGCAGCTGACTCAGCAGCAGGAGCTCATCGAGCGCAAGCGCCACGAGCTCGAACGCGTGTCGCGTAAGATCGATAACCGGCTTGCGCTGCTCCACGATGCCCTGAACACCGAGCTCGACACCATTTGCACAATCGATGTGCCCGAGCTCCGCTGCGTCGTGTTGCGCGAACGCGTCAACCCTACCGATGCCTATGCGCTAGAGTGGCAAATTCGTCAACTGCAGAAGGGCCAGCACGAGACCTTTGTCTTCCTGGGCAACTTGGGCGTCGGTATTAGCGCCGAGCGCCTCGCCGCCGGCGACTTTGATGGCTACGACGAGGTCTTTCTACTACTCGATGACACCGATGATTACGTGGGCGACGTCGAGACGCGATCCACCGCGCGCTGCCTGGCCATAAGCTTTCGCGGCACGCACGGGCAAGCGGGCCCGCGCTATAAGCAGCTGCTCGGCTATATGCGCGAACATAACCTGACACCCGCCGGTCCATCGCGCGAGATTGCCCTGATCGACGACATCATCAGCGACGACCCCACAACATACGTGACACAGATCACGGTGCCCGTTACTGTGCTCGATTAAGAACCTCCCGGACAGGCATGCAGTGCAGCTCAACTAACGAGCGTCAGCTACAGGAGAACCGCCATGTCGAGGACAATCCCCGATATGGCGGTTTTACTCCTCCGGAATCGGAAACGCACGGATGAACTCTGCAGGCGAGAAGGTCTTGATGGTCGAGCGCACAAAAGCGGCGCGGTCACGCGTGATGATAAAGTCCACGCCGGCACGCTCGGCCATCGCACGGATACAGCCGTCCTCAAAGTCCGGCTCATCGGAATAGGCGGAGGTAAAACAAGCTTCTTGGTCGAGAGGCTCTACCGAGTAGCTCTTAAGACAGTCGCGCACTACCTCGCGGGCGCGCGCCTCGCCTGCCTGTTTAGTGAGAATGTAGTACGCGTCCTTGAGAGAGCAGGCCGAAACAACACCCTCGATAAGTCCCACGTCAACGAGCCCCTTGGTCGTTTGCGCCGCCCCATGCTCCGGCCGGCCCGGCAGCACGCAATCGAGCAGAAAATTGGTATCGAGAAATGCCCTCATAGGTAGCGCTCCCTCGCGACGCGCTTTTCATCTTCAACCGTCATCGTATCGAGCGGCGTTCCCTTTGGCATGTTAGCCACGATATCGAGATACTCCTGGTAGTCCTCATTCTCCGCGAGCATCTCACGGATCTCCTTCCAGGTGATCTTGGGATGCCACATCGTACCCACGTCGCGCTTGGGCTTGCCCGTGCCGCACGTCGGTTTTGCGCCCCCACGCTCCTGGGCAGCGTCATATTCCACCGTAACTGGACCTTCATAGTCGAGCGGCACGATCTTGAACAACGGCTTGCTCCGCTTGAAGACCACAACCTCCTCGCCCTCATTGGCAACCTTTTCGGCCACCTGCGTAAGGTTTTGGCGCAGTTCCGAAAACGCGACGGTAACCATAACTGCTCCTCTCAACATATATCTTCACTGCTAAGTATACACGTTAATATTAATGTTAAAGTGTATAAAACTCATCACAATGGGGCAGCCCCGTTGTGAGACCTCACTGCGGGGCCCCTTTGCTTTGAATGAATCTTCTATCGCTCCGGAACGACACCGCTCCGCAGGGTCACCCTCAGCAACCTACATGACGCAGATCATGCTGCCCGCCACCACGCCCAAATAAAAACCTCCCGGAAAGTATCAACCTTTCCGGGAGGTTTTCTAATTTGGTTATCGATGTACTAAGCCTGGGGCACCTCACCAGTCGCCAAGATCTGCTCGAGTGCATCCTCGTCCAGTACGGGTACGCCCAGCTGCTCAGCCTTGGTGAGCTTGGAGCCCGCTTTGGGGCCGGCGACCAGATAGCTCGTCTTCTTTGACACGCTGCCCGAAACCTTGGCGCCGAGCACCTTGAGCGCCGCGCCCGCCTCGTCGCGCGTGCGGTTGACGAGCGTGCCGGTGAGCACGAAGGTCAGACCCGCAAGCGGCTGTGCGTCGGCGAGCTCGCCCGCCACGCCAGCGTCGGCTGCGGCTTGCGCGTGCGCAGCGCCCAAGTCGACCTCGAGCGAAAGGCCCGCCTGACGCAGACGTTCCAGCACGGCAAGGTTCTCGGGCACGGCCAGGAACTGCTTAACGCTCGCCGCAATCTTGGGGCCGATGCCCTCGCACTCGGCAATATCCTCTTCGCTCGCCAAGATGAGCTTGTCAATCGACAGGAATCGCTCGGCGATGACCTCACCCACACTCTTGCCCACGTGGCGGATACCCAGGGCAAACAGCACGCGACCGAGCGGCTGGCTCTTGGACTTGTTGAGCTCGGCGATGATTTTCTCAGCCGTCTTGAGGCCTACCGGGATGGGGTCGCCCTTCTTGACGCCCTTTTTGCTGTTGGAGCTGGCATAGGTACGCCCCGTGTCCAGGCCGGCGATATCGTCGACCGTGAGCTGGTAGAAGTCCGCGACGTCGTGAATCAGGCCAGCAGCGATCATCTTGTCGACGATCTCGTCGCCCAGGCCGTCGACGTCCATGCAGCCGCGGCTCACCCAGTGGAGCAGGCGCTCCTTGAGCTGCGCAGGGCAATCGATGGAGACGCAGCGGTAAGCGACCTCGCCATCCTCGTGGACCACGGGGCTGCCGCACACGGGGCAGACCTCGGGCATGTGCCAGTCGACCGAATCGGCCGGGCGCTTGTCGAGCACCGGACCCACGACCTCGGGAATCACGTCGCCCGCCTTGTGCACGATGATAGTGTCGCCCTCGCGCACGTTTTTGCGACGAATCTCGTCGATGTTGTGCAGCGTGGCGCGCGCGATGGTGGAGCCGGCAACCGTCACCGGGTCGAACTCGGCGACCGGCGTGAGCACACCGGTGCGACCCACCTGGATGCGAATCTCGCGCAGGACGGTCTGCTTTTCCTCGGGCGGAAACTTAAAGGCAATGGCCCAGCGCGGTGCGCGGGCGGTAAAGCCCAGGTCGAGCTGCTGCTGAAAGCTGTCGACCTTTACGACCACGCCGTCGATGTCGTAGTCCAGGTCGCCGCGATGCTCGAGCGCCTGGGCGCAGAACTCGTGGACCTCGGCCGGCGTGGCACAGCGAGCCACGTTGGGGTTGACGCTAAAGCCGGCGCTACGCAGCCAATCGAGGAACTCGCGCTGGCTGTGGACGTGCAGTGGATCGGTATCGGCGATGGCATAGATAAAGGTGGCCAGGTCGCGCCGCGCCGTAACCTTGGGATCCTTCTGACGCAGGCTGCCAGCAGCGGCGTTGCGCGGGTTGGCGAAGGGGTCGCGGCCCTCGGCATCGGCCTCTTCATTCAGACGTACAAAGCTGCCTTTGGGCATATAGACCTCGCCGCGCACCTCGATGGTGCGCTCGCGGTCGGCACCCATGTGAGCGAGCGCCGGCTCGGACAGGTGCATAGGCACGTCCTTGATGGTACGGACGTTGAGCGACACGTCCTCGCCCGTGGTACCATCGCCGCGCGTGGCGGCGCGCACAAAGGTGCCGTTTTGGTAGGTAAGTGCCACGCCCAGACCGTCGATCTTAAGCTCGCAGGTATAGGTGACGCTGCCGGCACCGAGCGCATCCTCGGTGCGCTGGAGCCATGCGTCGAGCTCGTCCAGGTCCATGGCATCGTCCATGGAATACATGCGCGCCATGTGCGTGACTGGCGTAAACTGCTCGCTCACGTAGCCGCCCACACGCTGGGTGTAGCTGTCGGGCGTCACCAGGTCGGGGTAGGTCGCCTCGATTTCTTGCAGCTCAACGAGCATTTTGTCAAAGGCGGCGTCCGTGATCTCGGGCGCGTCGAGCATGTAGTAGCGATAGGCGTGGTAATCGAGCTCGTGGCGCAGCTCGGCCGCACGCGCTGCCGCCTGGGCACGGGCATCGGTCGGCGCAACGGTATCCGTGCTCGTGGGCGTTTCGGTATCGATGTCCACGCCGTCACCAAACAGGCTCGATTGCTCCATAGCGGCACTCCTTCGCTCGATTTCAAACGGATACTAGAGTACCACCGGTCACCATGGCGCCGAATAACCCTTTCGAACCGCATCGAATCGGCAGTCGACGCACCGGGATGGATTGCGCGATTAAACCATGCTCTTATCAACTCTAAATGATCCATTTTCCTCCGTCCCCAACGGATCAATAAGAAAAGAGGGGACTGCCCCACGTTGATGGGACAGCCCCCTCTGGCCTCGATATACGCGATACGGCTCGCTAGTAGCCCTGACCGTAGCCTTGACCCTGGCCCTGCTGGCCCAACAGCTCCTCCAGATACTGGCGCAGCTGCTCGTCGGTAATACCGCCGTTGCCGGTGTCGGTCGCGCTGTCATCCTGCTGCTGGTTCTGCAGCTCCTCATCGGAGCCCAGCTCGACGGTGACCTTCTTCTCTTCCTTGCCGCGCATGAGCGTGATCTCGACCTTCTCGCCCACCTCGTGGCTGCGCAGGGCGATGATCAGGCCATCGGCACTCGTAATCTCGTCGTCGCCCAGCTTGGTAATGACATCGCCCTCCTGGATGCCGGCCTTGGCAGCAGGGCCATCCTCAACGACGCTCGCCACATACGCGCCGCTATCGGTGCTCAGCTTGTTGGTGCGGGCGTTGAGCGCGTTGACGCTCGAAAGCGTGGCGCCCAGGTACGGGTGCACCGGCGTCTTACCGTCGATGATCTGGTCGGCAATGTTCTTGGCGTAGTTAACCGGAATGGCAAAGCCCACGCCCGAGCTGGAGCCCGAGTAGCTCTCGATGAGCGAGTTGATGCCCACCAGCTCACCATTGTCGTTGACGAGCGCGCCGCCGGAGTTGCCCGGGTTGATGGCGGCATCGGTCTGGATCATGTTGGCATAGATGGTGTTACCGTTGGTAGAGCTCATGGCCGTGGAGCGATAGAGCGCCGACACAATACCCGTGGAGACAGACTGCTCGTTGCCGAACGGCGAGCCGATCGCCATGACCCACTCGCCCACGTTGAGCTTGGAGGAGTCACCGATCTCGATCGGCGTGAGCTTTGAGGCGTCAGCATCCTTGAGTTTGATGACGGCCAGGTCGCTCGAGGCATCGTTGCCCACGAACTCGGCCTCGTACGTGGTTCCGTCGTCCATGGTAACCACGTACTGGTCATAGCCATCGACCACGTGGTTGTTGGTGAGGATGTGGCCCTCGGTATCGAGCACCACGCCCGAGCCGACGCTGCCCGAGCTGTCCGACTCGTCGGCAGACTGCGAAAGCGAGCCATTCTGGCCACCGCTCGAAGTGGCGGTGATGGAAACGACGGAGGGCAACGCCTTGGCAGAGACGGCCTCGGCCAGCGTGGTATCCTCGGAGTCGATGGTGATCTTTTGCGCCGATGAACCCGAAGCACCCGCCGTCACGGCGTTCCTGCCGCCGCCGATATCGAGCGTGCCGCTCATAATGAGCGCGATGACCAGCAGGGCCCCGCAGGCACAGCCGGCAAGCGCCGTAAT
>ENA-OUOY01001142-OUOY01001142.1-human-gut-metagenome-genome-assembly--contig:-NODE-1142-length-16217-cov-8.026853_pt1 | contig 16217 bp, 11 predicted proteins | sample MGYA00237937_ERZ548767 | MGnify/ENA primary metagenome ERZ548767 (study PRJEB26490, sample SAMN05356887) | human gut metagenome | biome: terrestrial biome; feature: human-associated habitat; material... | reverse complement strand
ATAGAATATAGTATATATATAAATATCTATATATTAATATATTATATACTTATAAGAATATCATATATCCTATATGTGAAAGAGAAGCGCAAAGAAGATCAATATCTTTACATTTTAACAACCTTAACAAATCTTACCTATCTCTACCCTATAGTTTAATGTCCATTTGAAAAACTGAAACTGCCCCCATGTGATTCCATCATTTAAACGAAGAGTTATTGATAAGAAAACATTGAGTGATGCGGCACAAAACATTGAGTTGTCACCCAAGAAATTACGAGTTAGATTCGTTAACACTTCTCAAAGGAGTTCATCCCCCCATCTTCCTCCCCCTATCACATGGGGACAGTATCAGTTATGAAAACGGACATTAAAAAGTGCGATAGCACCGCCCTAACTACCTATTTTTATATAGTTAGGGCGGTGCTATCGCTAAAATTCGAGACCATTTACCGCAAAAACACAAAGTAAACTACCGTTAAAATACAAAGTAAAACGCCGCAAAAATATAAAGTAACTATAGAAAACATGATTTACGATAAAGCCATATCAAGGGGAGACAGAGTAAAGGTTATACCTTTGGCTACATTAAAAGACTAGAAAAAGCTAATTTTTCGATAGAAAACTAAGAAAAAGTTTGTTTTCTATCGAAAATTTGACTCTTTATCCGAAAAGTTCATTCATCCTTACCTCACTAAGTAATACCGCCCAAACTACCTATTCTTATATAGTTAGGGCGGTGCTATCGCAAACATATCCTCTTTTCCTCCCCTATCTCATGGGGGCAGTATCAGTTTTGAAAACGGACATTCTATCCATCATATCTCCAAGAGACAGTAAATCCATGAAGTTAGCACATAAAAACGGGTACTCTATACCAAAATAAAAAAATCTTTTAATTTACTTGGTAGTTTAGAGAAAAAAACGTATTTTTGCTGCTGTAAATTGATGAATGTTTTTAAAAAGGAATAAGTATGAATACATTAGCAATAAACGAACCTCAATTGTTGGTACTTGCCGAAGAAGACAAGGAGAAAGGCAGAGTTACCCATTGGAATTCTGTTGATGAAATGTTTGATACTATCTTAGGAGAATAATGTATAAACTTGAGAAATCCCCAATCTGTAAAGTTCAACAGATTGGGGATTTACATTTTCTGAAACTCCATTAAAACCAAATAAGACAATGTCTCATGGGGGCAGTATCAGTTTTGAAAACGGACATTAAAGGGGGTAGGCTTCCACATTCCATAAGAGAAAAGAGAGGGGAATTGCGGCAAGCATTCCCCTATATATAATTAAGGTGTAAGCTCGGGAATACCAATCGGGAAAGAAAGAGGTAAACAGGCTTCAGCGGGAGAAAGACATTCCTCTCCAACTACATCTCCCAAAAGTTTAAGAAATGCTAAAAAGACCCTTTTTGGGCATTTTTCACTAAAAAAATGCATTTTTGGGGCAATTGATCCAAATCAAGGCAAAATTGAACCAATTTGAACCAATTCAGTTTCATTTATTTTATATATCTTTGCACCCAAATATGAGTTAGTTATCAACGTAAATTGATATTCTTAACGATTGTATAAAGTAAATGAAATTATTCTTATAGGGGATATGACAATACTACTTATCATATTAATAGGAATCGGAATATTTGTACTTCTCGGCATTCTGGGCTGGGGAATACAGCTTTTGGGATTTCTCGGAGGACTCTTAGGTGAGGGCATCACTGGATGCATAGGATGCTTCATCAAGTTCTTTTGGGTGATTCTGCTAATAGCTATATTTATTGCGCTGATACAATAACCAGTCATTTAATCTTAAAAACAATAACCATTATGACATATTGCAAGAAATGCGGCGCAATGCTGCAACCGGGAATGAAATTCTGTACGAAGTGTGGACAACCTATTGACTTGCAACCACAGGCTCCAACCCAGCCACAAGGTGCCAACAAGCCTCAACGTCCTCAACCACTGAAAGCCATAGCTCCTCAGCAGCCTATGAAGCCTCAACCTATGAGACCTCAAGCACCGGGTATGCCCCAAAAACCGATGCAGCCTCAGCGTCCAGTAATGCCTCAGGCTCCACAGTCTCCTCAAGCCCCTCAGGCTCCACAAGCCAGCAAGGGCATGTTCACCAATGCCGTTCGCTCTGTAGCAAACGCTATGACTGGTGGTGCACTCAATCGCCAGATTGCAGAAGAACAGAGAAGAGCCGTCAACCAGCAAGCTACTGAAAGCCAGTCAGAAATCCGTGATGCCAGAAATGCACAACAGCAGGCTGAACAGGCACAGATTGCAGCAGAAAGAGAAGCTGAACGTAGCCGCGACCGCCGCAGCATGGAAGCTGTAGATGGTGTTGACGTGGTAAGAGGCAGAACCATCTGGAATATCCAACCAGGAGAAATCGCTCGCAAGATTAGTGAACGGGAACTCGACGAAATAGAAAAGCTGAAAGGTATCATCGTTCAGGAAGGTTGCACCGCCATCATTTTTGCCAATGGTGAGCTGGTTTCAACCCTCTCAGCAGGTGCATACCTCTTTTATAAGTCTGTGGAAGAAGAGCAGGCTGCTATCAAGAATGCAGTTGAAAAGGCTGAGAAAGATATGGCTGAAGCCGAAAAGCGTGAACGAGACCGCAAGCGCCAGGCTGAACCAACCTTCCGCCAGCTCGGCATCGTAGGAGAGGTAGGTCGTGGCTTCAACTGGCTCGGTCGCATCATCTTCGGTGAAAAGAAAGGTGAGCAGAAAGAAAAAGCCAAGAAGCGCCAACTGGATTATGCCCGCATCTTAGCCCGCATCACCCAGGCTCCTATCCTGTCGGTCTATATCGTCAGCAACCGTTTCATCACCCTCACTTTCGGTGGAGCGATGAACGAGAATGGCGAACTTGCCTTCCAGCCATACAACATTCCGATGGGTATTCACGATGTACAGATTGGAGTATCTCTCCAGATGAGCATCAGCGATATTCATACCTTCGCCACCAATTACCTTACCGACCGCAACAGCGTAACAACTAGAGAATTACAGCAGTTGCTCAATGGCACCGTAGAAACCCTGTTGCGCCAGGAGCTCCGCAACCAGAACTACGAGTCTGCCGGACTGGCTGCAGAAACAGTAAATGTACTGAAAGAGAAAATCCGCCAAACCATCAACCAGCAGGTATTCGGCATAGAATGCACCCAGGTTCTGAATATCACCGACAGCAACCAGGACTTTGAGCGTTTCCGTCAGGTAGAACGCCAGCTCTATAACACAGAGAAGGAACTCGACTTCATGCACCGCACCGGAGAATTCCGCAACCGAATGGAAGTAGAGGCCAACTCCCAGCAGATTTCTTCTGCACAAAACGCCGAGGGTTTGCGCCATGCCCTCCAGGGTATCAACAAAGACCAACTGCTCCACGATGATGAGTTGGAGGAATTCGTCCAGATGCTCGAAAGTCAGAAGCGCATCCGCCAGGCTAAGACCCAGGAAGAGGAGTTCGAAGCCCTGGAAGACCTCCGCAAGAACCGTCTGGTCAAGCAGGAAGAAATGGAAGTGCTCGAAGATGAACTTGCACACAAGAAGATTCCTCGTGAGCAAATCACGGAAATCATGCGCATCCAGAGCCAGCAGAACATCGACACAGCCCGTCTCAAGGCAGAATGGGCACTCGATGATTCCCGTACCGACCACGACTGGGAACGTGAAGATCTGGAACGCCGCCGCAACTGGGGCATCGAAGACGAAGAGCGTGAACGCCAGTGGATGCTGGAAGAAAAGGAATACAACCGCGACTTCAACCGCAAGGCGAAGGAGGATGATTACGACTTCCAGCAGATGATGCGTCAACGCGAACTGGATAAGGAAGACCACCTCCTGGCACGCAACGAGAAACTGGAAGACGACCGCCTTGCCTATGAGCGCAACCGCCAGGAAAAAATGGACGATGACCAGTTGGAAGCCAACCGCCACCAGCGCCAGATAGACAAGCTGCAGCAGATGGCTCAGATGCAGGCACAGCTCGACCAGCAGAAATATCAGCACGAAGAGAACGTAGCCACCATTCAGAGTAATGAGCAGATGAATCGTGACAACCATTTCGCTAATATGACCGCCGAACAGATTCGTGCCGCACAACTCTCCCACCTCACCGGAGATGCACAGGTAGCTATGGCAAACGCCTATAACGGCGAGAAGGAAGCCGAAAATCTGCGACAGACTGCAGCAGAAAAGGAAGCGATGATGCAGCAGATGCTACAGATGCAACAGCAGAACAGCAATGCCCAGATGGAAGCCATGATGAAGATGGCCGGCATGATAAAAGATACAGCCACCGGCATCAGCGGCGCCCAGCAAAGCCAGCAGCAACAGCGCATCAATCAGTTGGAAGAGGAAAACCGACGCCAGCAGGAGCGAGTAGATCATACCCAGGATGTGGCTATGAACAACATCTCGCAGGTAAGCACTGCTGCCGCCAACAACCTGAACGCCTTTAATGGCGGACTCGTTGGAAATACAGCTGGAAGCCAAGCTGCTCCACAACAGGAGGTTCCACAGCAGGCAGCTCCTCAGCAGGAATTGATAGAATGCCAGTGCTACAACTGCGGACACACCATCCACATTGCACCAGGCACTCCAAACTGTCCAGACTGTGGTGCACCTTTCCAATGGTAAGCCCTCTCCAGAAAATGCAACAAGAAGTCTAAACATATAAAGTAATCAGACTATGAGCGATATTAAACTTGATGGTGATGCAGCTGTAGTAGGCGGAATCCATTCCGACTCCCACAATACGCAAAACAACTATAACACCTCAACAACAACCCATACCACCAACAACAGTACGGTTAACAACCAGACTGTATATGAGGCACAGAAGACTCAGACTGAGATCTATCAGCAGAATGAGACTCTCTTTCTGCAGGCTGTGCAGGAACGACTGGTGGATGGCAAGTTGGATAATCAGAAGTTGGCAGAGCTCAACCAGTTGAGCATCCAATGGCATATTGCTCCCCTAAGAGCCAACCAGATCATAGATCAGGTACACCAGAACATCCATATCCTGCAAGGCAGCAAGGGCAACGAATTCCTGGCAGAGCAGATTCTGACCGAGGTCTTCAATGCCATCCAGACCAACCATACCGACATCCTGAAACGCAAGTTCAACAGTCTGGAGCAGTTGGCACGTGTGATGACGAATGATAACAACATCCAGTTCTACTATCATCTGTTGCTTGCCTCGATGTATCCCGACAAGTGCGCCCTTGCCTTCTTCGGTTCCCGTACCGATAACTACTGGCAACTCTTCTGGGCTCATGTAGCGTTCATCAAGACCGGCAATATAGACAATGCCACCGTGCTTCTGCCAAGAATGGGCGGTTTCGGTTGTCCGCAAGGCGACATCGCCCTGCTGATGGCTCTTGATAATCTTGCCGACTATCACAAGAATGGCAAGCAGGATTACTACAGACAGCAGACCATCCAGTATCTCGACCAGGCCGTGCAAAACGGAATGAGTGAACCGCTAAGTGCCCTATGGTATGCGGTGAAGGAGATGTTGGAGGATAAGCCTCAGCCAGAAGAATGGTATCAGTTCTATTGCGATACAACCCTTTCGGAATTCATCCCGAAGGAGAAGAGCAAGATGGCAATACCACCTCAGATGCCTACACCTCCTCCGATGCCAAAGTTTAATGCCCAGAACGTGAAGCTCAACCAGATGAGAGGCTTCAACCCTCTGCAGGCAGCCAACAATATGGGACTGGGAAGCGTCAATGCGATCAGTCAGCAGCCTCAAATGGCAAGTATGCCGGGCAGTACAACTCCTCCCCCTATGCCGGGAGCCTCATCGGTTCCTCCTATGCCGGGACAAAGCAAGGCGGCTCCACAGCCGGAAGCCGTGCAGATGGCATCAGAAGCAAGAACTGCTGATGAACCCATCGACCAGCCCGACCCCTTGGAAGACCACTACGGCATCATCCTGACAGATGGCAATGCACTGGCTAGAAAATACGGTTGCACCATCCAGGAGGTATATGATGTCTTCAACGACTTCATACAGAATGCCTACGACCAGCAGATGTACTGGACATTTCTCGACATCTCGCAATATGGACTGGATTCCACCCACGAGACTCCATCCTGGATAGAATGCAATGAAGCAGTATCCCGCTGCATCGCAGACAACAACCTGACAGCTGGTCCCGACCTACACCTATTTATAATAGGAGGTGACGATGTGATTCCTATCCCTCGCGTCGAAGACCCATGGCCGTATGGCGGCGAGCGAATCCCTACAGATACCTGCTATGCCTTCGAAGGCACCTATATCGTAGATTTGCTGGATAGTCGCGATTCAGACTTCACCGTAGGTTGCGCCCGCAACAATGTGGCTCGTCTGCCTTTGGAAGACGGTCAGCTCGATACGGATATCCGAAGCGACATCGGTGCTTACTTCAACATCAGCAGTATGTATGGCGGCGGTATTCCTGTTGGCAATGTTCTGATGATCAGCAACCGCGACTGGATTCCTGCCAGTTGCACGATGACCCAGCACCTGCCGCTTCTTTACAATACCGACGATCCAGAGCTGATTCGCAACGGAATGTATATCAGTCCGAAGCTGCTGACCGAAGATTCGGAAAGCCTCAGCATCTATTGCAAGTCTTTGGACAAGGCAGATATGCTGATGTTCAATCTTCATGGTGCCGATGCAGAGGGTATGTGCGGATTCTATAGTGAGGATGAAGCATTCAATCCTTCGCTCCTCAACCAAGGCAGGGCAAGAGTCTTCAATACCGTGGCTTGTTTCGGAGCCCGATATGCCGGTTACAAACGAAACGACTCCATGTTGCTCAGCGCCCTCTACGGAGGTGGCGTATTGCTCTATACCGGTTCGCTCATTCCTGTTCCGATGTTCTCTAATGAGGAAACGGATGAAGCCCGCCAACTTCTGTTGAATCCAGGCACAGGCAGCGAGGTGCTGATGCGCCTCTATCCACTCTATCAGTTCAAGGGTATGACGGGCGGAAAGGCGATGCTCCAGGCTAAGTGCGATTACTTCAACATGTGCCGACATGTAGAGGATGATTGTTTCTCTATGAGCACCGCCCTGATGTTCTGTCTCTACGGCAACCCGATGCTCCATGTCCGTCGCAGAGAATATGTGGTAGAATCTGCACTGCAGAATGATGCGATGCCACCAGCTCCGATTAAGGCCGACGGCTCTCCGCTCAAGAAGACCATGCGACAGCGCCTGCTGCAGAAGGATAAGAGCAACCAGTCGCTCATCGACCAGATTCGTGGTTATGTGGATGAGAATCTCAATGCCATCCGAAACATGGTAGAGCAGCATCTGTACCAGCAGCTAGGCTTGAAACCGGAAATGCTGGATAGCATCGACCAGGTAAGCCGACCTACCATCGACGGCAATTACGAAACGGGATATTCATTCAACTATCACGACGCAAGCCGCCAATATGGAGCAGACACCTTCGTAGAAGTAGATGCCCATGGCAAGACAAAGCGAATCTATACAACAAAATAATCTGTCCCCTACAAAGGGACTCTAAAGTAAATAACAAAAATAATAACAATCATAAAACTGAAACATATGGGATTTTTTGGTTTTAAATCTTCCAAGGAAGTAGAAGAAGAGAAAAGACAGGCTGCCGAGGAAGCAGCGAGAAGAGTGGAACAGAACAACCTGACCAACCTCAGCAACCTGAGCAAGGGTAGTCAGCTGAACTTTGCCATCCCTTACTTTGATGTCTTCGACCCACGCCTGCAAGATTATGGTGTACCAGTATCTGTACATGGTGCCGTGGTATATGCCATCGAGGACATGGATCTCTTCCATAGTGTGAACCGCAATGAGGGTTACAGCGACGAGACTTTCAAGAATAAGCTTCGTGGTCAACTCACTAAGTTCATCAAGAGCGTGGTGGTGAATGCTCCTATAGACGCTCAGATTCCTGTGGTTCAGATTGAACGCAAGATTTTTGAGATTAGCGAACTCATCCAGCAGCGTGTTACTCCACAGGTGGAGAAGCTTTTCGGCATCACCATCCGCAGCCTCGACATCACAGGCATCAACGTGGATAAGGAGAGCCGTGGCTATCGTGAGCTCAAAGCCCTTACTGCCGACCTTGAGAAGGAGCGTATGATGGCTCAGCACAATGCCCAGATTTCCAACTTCAACCTCAACAACGACCTTCAGCAGGATATGCTCAAGAAGCAGTCGGAGTTGAATCTCGATGCCATGGGCAGAAAACAGGAACTCGACCTTGGCGGTCAGGAGGAGTTGCAGCGCATGAACTTGGAGAACCAGCGTGAAACCATGCGTATTCAGCGTGAGGAGATGCAGCGTGCTTCTCGTCTCCAGACAGAGCAGACCTTTATGGGTGCTCATCAGGCAAACCTCAATGCTGGTGTTCTCAACAATGCCACAGATAATGGCATCAATGCCTTCCGCCAGCAGACTATGGGTGGTATGAACAACATGGGTCAGATGGGCGGAGCGCCTCAGATGCCAGGTCAGAAAGGCATGGGTGGTGCGCCTCAGATGCCAGGCATGGGTGCCGCTGTTCCTCAGGTACAGTATTATATTGGCATCAATGGTCAGCAGTATGGTCCATGCGATTGGAACAAGCTCCAGCAGCTCGTTCAGCAGGGTCAGCTCACCCAGCAGTCATACGTTTGGAAGAACGGTATGGCGCAGTGGGAGTTTGCCGGCAATGTAGCAGAACTCGCTCCATTGTTCCAAGGCACCGCCCCACAGATGCCGGGAATGCCTCCTACTATGCCGGGGATGTAATTTCCCGGCAGCTATAATACAAACAAAAGTAAGAACATTAAATTTGTGATAATATGGGATTATTCAAAAAATTAGTCGGTGATATCGCAAAGACAGTAGGTGAAAGCCTGGAAGAAGTTTCAAACGAAGCCAAAAAGAGTTTCCAAGAGGCTCGCGAAGAGGTAAGAAAGAACATCCAGGAAGCAAAGCTGAATCAATTCAACTCTGATGATGACGATGATGATGACAATTGGGATTATCCATTAACAAAGTTATCAGATGATGACGATGATATACGAATCCAGTTAGGCACTTTTAAAAATGGCGTTTTAACCATCGATGAGGGACATACAACTCTCGGCGAAGATGCCTTGGAGGGTTATAAGAAAATTAGAAAAGTTGTCTTCCCTTCAACCCTTAGAGAAATTGATGGATGTTTTTTCAGTGAGCATGGACATGAGGACTATCTTAAAGAGGTAGATTTCTCAAAGGTTAAATTATTGAAGGAAATTCCAGACTGTCTGTTTGAAAAATGTAAGAGACTTCAAGAAATAAACTTTCCTGAAGGAGTAGAAACAATAGGTAGTGAAGTGTTCGATTCTTGCACCAACCTACGCAAGATAACATTTCCAAGTACTCTAAAGTCGCTACAAAGCACAACCTATAAATGTAAGAATATCGAAGAATTGGATTTGTCCAAGGTTCATCTATTGGAAGAAATTCCTGAGTATTTCGTTGCCGAAAATTGCAAGATTGAGACACTTGTCATTCCTGTAGGAGTAAAAATAGTGGGTGATGAATTTGCCTCAAGTAAGAGCATCAGAGAGGTATATGTGCCTTATACTGTTGAAGAAATCGGCACTCTCAATGATGACGAATACGCACCTGATGTGTATATCTACACCAATAAACTCACAGATATAGAAAGTCTGTGTGCCTATATTAAGACTCTGTATGTACCAGAAGACTTATATATCTACTACGCCGAGCTTCTAAAGGAAGTTGACGATACAGAAGTTCGTCTTCGTAAGATGCCAGCAGACAAGTTGGATTTCTATGGTACACCTGTTCCATCACTTACTGAAGTGGCAGAAGAAGACAATTCTGCTCCTCCACTGCCAGAATTGGATCAAGACATAGAGACTTCTCCTGTAGAAGAGGAAGAGACACTGGATACCCAAGAAGAAGTGGATAGTCAGAAAGAATCCGAAGAGATTCCAACCATACAGAAGTCTCCTGGCAACCTATTCTCTGATGGTCTTGAAGAGCTCATCAATTCTGCAGCAGCAAGTGATGAGCTGACAGACAAAATGAAGGAGATTGTCTTACGCCGTGCTGTTAAGGAGGGAGAAGATCCCGACGAGGTAGAAATGGTGCTTGAGGCAAGATTCTACGAGAAGCATAATTAATACATATAAAAGAATATAATAACAAATAAATTTATCTACTATGTACAACGAGAAGTTAGAAGCACTCATCACTGCAGCATTGGCAGATGGTGTATTGACTGACAAAGAGAAGAATCTTCTCTTCAAGAAGGCCGAGGCCATGGGCATCGACCGCGACGAGTTTGAACTGGTTCTTGATGGTCGTCTTGCTAAGCGCAAGAAAGAAATGGAAGCACAGGCTCCTCAGGCAGCTAAGCCTGCTAAGAACCACAGGAACTTGATGACCTCATCAAAGAGTACCTTACCGACGGCATCATCTCTGCCAAGGAGCGTCAGGTTCTTTTGAACAAGGCACAGGAGTTGGGATTGAACGTGGATGAGGTTGACCTCTACATTGATGCTCAGCAGCAGAAGGCAGACCAGTCTGTGGCTGCTGCCGTGAGCAAGCGTCGTGGCAAGACCTGTCCTTACTGTGGTGAATCTATTCCTGAGCTGACCGACAAGTGCCCTTATTGTGGCAAAAACATCACACCTGAGGCAAGTGAGGAACTGAAGAGCCTGATACATGATCTTCAGTACAAATTGGAACGCTACATAAAATGGCCAACAGATGGAAGCAAAGCTGAGATTGAAAGCTATATTCGCAAAGCAAAGATGTACTATGGCAATAATCCAAAGGTACAGTGCTTGGTAGAAGAGACTGAGGAAAGTATAAAAGAAACAATTGCAAAGGGAAAAAAGGTTAAACGAAATATTTTTATTGTATTTGCTTGTCTTATGCTTTTTTGTTTTATGTGTATGATTCCAGCTTTTATATCAGAAAACAGTGAAGAAGCCAAAGCACATAAACAAGAGCTAAACGTCGCAGATGAACAAATCAAAGAGCTTGGGGATGAAGTTGCTGAATTGGTAAGCACAGGTAACCTTGATTCCGCTAAAACTACGATAGCCAGTTTCTCTATTCCAAAAGTATACAAAAGTGGCTATAGCATCGCAAGTAATTTCGATGATATGTATTTAGCATTGATTAATGCCTATATAAATAATGGAGATTTGTATAATGCAGAAGTCGTAGGTAGTATTTTCAAATTAAAAATTAATGATGATGATGATTGGAAAGAAACTTCTTGCTACAAAACTCTTAAAAAGGCATTTAAAGAAAATGACCGTGACTTCTCTGCTTTGAAAGCAAAATAAGATTAATGGATTGTTAAATCTATGATATCTTCAGATAACAATTAGAAATATTAAACCATTAATTATCATTAGTGTCCCGATTTTAACGGGACACTAATGACCATTTATATAAAAACAGAAATTATGGATACATTTGTAGAAAAATTAAAGAACAATCCCATCTTCCATCTATCCTTATCATCCAAAGAGTTGTTTCATAGCAATTTTTTGGCATGGTTAGCAGAAAATAAGAATACGCAAGCCCTTTTCAAAAAGATTCTTTCTACCTGGTTAGAAGAAGATACTTTTGATTATAATACAGATTGTATGGAAGTCAAACGCGAATACAAGAATTTTGATTTTAGTATTTGCGAGAAAATAATCAACGATAAGAAATCAGAAACGGGAAAAATCCGTCTGGTTCTAGAAAATAAATTCAAGAGCATAGCTTATAAAGCTCAGCTTGATAATTATAAAAAGAAAGTTGACGATCTTAACGAAGAGGCAGCCAAAGCACAATGTAAAGCAGAATTGGGGTTAAACAGATTCGATACTGTAAAATTTGAAAATTGGAAAGAAAACGCCAAACTTCCAAAGACAAAGTATATCTTACTCACATTAGCTGAAGATTTCTTAGACAAAGAAGCTGTCAAAGAATCCGGATGGATAATTGTGACATATGCAGATTACTCTAAAACCCTACACGACAATCTGGATCTTGTCAAAGATAAGTTCTACAAGGAACTTCTAGAAAAATATTGCGAGTTTATTGATGCATTCTACACCTATATCAACAACAATTTGGAACAAATTAAATATACTGACAATTGGGAAATTCTCAAAAAAATGGATTCTTCCCCCCTGCGCTGTAAAGATATATGGCAGAAACTTGTTATGCACCAATGTGCCTTGCAATTAGCCAAGAAATCAGAAAAGAAGCTTGGTAAAGATTTTCAGCCAATAATAGTCACTTCTGATCAAGAAATCTGGGGAGAAAAAGGTACTGAAAATAAAGACAAATTATTTATGAGAGTTAGCTATTACCATGGTGAAGCCCTCCTTGAATTGAAGTATCTTATTCCCCAAAAGGGTATTTTTGTGCTCCAACAGCAAGGTAACCATCCTTTGAGAGCCGGTTTTTTAGATATGCTTACGAAAAAGCCAAAATATTCCAAAAAACATGATACAAAGAATTGGAATGAAGAGACTGATAGGATCATTAGAGGAGCTAAACTTGAAACTATGGTTCCCCCTAAGAAAGTGGAATCAGAAGATAAGCCCCGATACAATTCTTTTGGAGTTTTCTATTATAACGATTTAAATAACGTTACTAAAAATATAGATAAAACACTTGACGATATGATTGACAATATCAATCAAGTTATTAATCTTGTAAAATAGCAAAACAAGTGAACAAATAAAATTATTTTTACTATGTACAACGAGAAGTTAGAAACACTCATCACTGCTGCATTGGCAGATGGTGTATTGACTGACAAAGAGAAGAATCTTCTCTTCAAGAAGGCCGAGGCCATGGGCATCGACCGCGACGAGTTTGAACTGGTTCTTGATGGTCGTCTTGCTAAGCGCAAGAAAGAAATGGAAGCACAGGCTCCTCAGGCAGCTAAGCCTGCTAAGAACCACAGGAACTTGATGACCTCATCAAAGAGTACCTTACCGACGGCATCATCTCTGCCAAGGAGCGTCAGGTTCTTTTGAACAAGGCACAGACTCTGGGATTGAATGTTGACGAGGTTGATCTGTACATCGATGCACAGCAGCAAAAGGCAGATCAGGCAGTAGCTGCTGCTGTGAACAAGCGTCGTGGCAAGACCTGTCCTTACTGCGGTAGCTCCATTCCAGAACTGACCGACAAGTGTCCTAACTGTGGTGGCAACATCACCCCTGAGGCAAGTAAGGAGTTGGAGGAGATTATCGAGCATCTTGAGTCTGCTTTGGTTGACTTCAAATCTGGAAAAGATGTGGAAAAAAGCAAGGCTGAAGTAGAGCGTTATGTTCGCAAAGCAAGAATGTACTATGGCAATAACCCAAAAGTACAACACTTGCTTGAAGAAGTCGAGATGGAATCTGAAGCTGCTAAGGAAGAAGCCAGAAAGAATTATTGGATAAACATATTGATAAAATATAAGTTTATAATAATAGGCATAATCATTGCTATAATAATTGCCGCTTTCTTCACAATTCGAGCAAATAAAGCCGAATTTGATGCTGGCAAAACAACTGAGCTCGTTAACGAAGCCATCCAACAAGGAGATTTGGGCAAAGCAGAAGCTCTGATAAGTGCGTACACAAGCCATAAAAATCAGAATGAATGGGATTTAGGAAATGTACGTGAATCTCTTAATAATGCCTACCTTGAAGCTGGAGATTTTGATAGAGTATATAGCACATTTGATATAATTGCTGTTCAGGATAATTTGGGTGATGAAGCCCAAAATTACTACGACCTTACATGTAAGTGTATTGACATTCTAAAAAAGAAAGGTAAAAGTGATTCTGAAATAAGATCATTTATAGACAGAAAATGTGAGGCGTACGAAGAGAATGCATACGAGAAACAGTGGAACAAGGATAAAGTTATAAAGCGTCTTTATAAGTATGCCGGAGTATAACGTAATATTATATAATAACAAAATTGATGTCGTATCTTAATATACGGCATCAATTAAAACTATATTTTATGAAAAGAACAATTATATACGTATTCGGTCCTAAGCGCCTTTCACCTCAGTATTCTTCCAATACAGAGTTGAAACTGCAGGAAGGTGGCTGGCTTAAAATTGGCCAGACTTCAGAAGAAAACGACAATATTGACAAATGGGAATCTGCTATGGTAAGAATCAATCAGGAAGTGCGTACAGGTATCCCAGAGGTTTGTCAGTTGTTCGAAGTTTTTGAATATCCTGAGCAAACAGGAAATACAGATGATGCTATCAGAAGTTTGTTAACAGATGATATCTATAATCTAGAATGCTCAAAAGTCCATAATCAGAACATCAATAAATACGAAATTAGAGCTGGACGTGAGTTTGTTTATGGCGTAACAAGAAGCCAAGTGCTGAATGCCATAGCCAAGTTTGAGCGTAATCTGATTTTAGACAATTACGGCAAAGAGGGGTTCGACAATCTGATGCAGATGATAAAAGACAACAATAGCGGAGATTCACCGCTTGAGATTAACCAAGACATGGATTCTTCTGCAGAGATTTCAACAAACAAGAAATCAGAGTGGTGTGACAATCTTTGGGACAGTGTTGTTGATAAGATCAAGGGTACTATAGGCTCCACCATCAGCAATACAAAGGGCAGAGCATACATTAAATTCAATTCACCACGTCGCAAAGATTTCTTCTATGACTGTGGCTACAGCGTTCGTTATGGCATTACCACCGTAACAATCACTACGCTTAATGGTGAAGATGCCAAAAAACAAATGGATGAATTTATAGCCAAGAATGATGTCCTCAGCCAATTACCAAACCTGAAGCTTAAACAAGGAACTAAGCAGAAGAACAAATGGGCATGGCTTATTACAGACACTTTGGACAAAACAGATGACGAGTTGGTGAATTGGTTTGCTGATACCATCTTAAAGTTTTATAGCATATTTGAAAATATAGAGGGGCAGTAAAATAACTATTTGATTTAACGACTCTATTCAAAGAACAATTTAACAAATAGCCCTCTTTTCAAACAGAGCGAATTCAATAATCAAGCGCCAATACTTTTTTTTTCAAAATATTGGCGTTTTTTTTTGAAATTTTCTCTTCATATTACTATATTATAAAGGTATAACCAAAAAAGCAAGAATAAGATGGCAAATAAAATGTCTATATGTATTATCAAATACACCTATACTCAATATGTAGGGGTAGATATCGAAAAATATACTCGGGGACTATTCGAGTATGTGAAGGAAGAGTTTGGGGAGTTTCAACCACAAATGTCAGAGCCTGGAACTATACCTGATATGCCAGACTATCTGGACATCGTGCTCTGCAAGAAGGATGGCAGCATCTTCTACGAAAGCGACATTCTGCGCCGTGCCGTCAACATTCCGCATGATTGTCAAATGGGTGGATTAGTATTGGAAATCTTTATCCAGAACTGCGATGGCACGAGATACAAAAAAAGACATGCATATCCCAAGCCTTGGTGGAACCATAAAGCTAACGGCAAGTCGGACATGAGAAAACTGAAAATTCATAAAACTATCACCAAAAGGAATCTTAACAATCAAGAAGGCAATGACTCTGAAGGTTGTCTCCCTGAACTTAAGTTTCACCAATTCTTAAAATAAACATCCTATGACATACGAAGAATTCAAGCAATTGGCTGAGCATCCACAGCATCGGGATGTTCCTGCCATCTTCAAGCTCGAAGTTTTAGAAACAGAAGAGCTGGAGGAGAAAAAGCGTTCACATTATCCGAAATACAAGGTGAACACCTATTGTCCGCAAGCCTTCACCACAACTTTGGAGGAGGCAGAGAGACTGATGCACCAGGATGTCCAGTACCGCAAAAAGATGAAGGAGGAAGACGACTATCCGCTGGATACCTTCTGCTATTATATCTCGGAGATTCCGCTGGGACTGTTGCACTACGACCGCGAATGTCTTTCTGAAAGAGTGTATGACGGTGAGGGAAAACTGATCGACCAGTCTTACTGCTGTTCGCGTTTCAGCATTTACTATCCCGGAGTCTGCGATTTGCCTGCATACGACCGTCATCCTGACGAGACCTTCCGAGGCAGAAACGCTGAACAGATTAGATTTCAGAAAGGTGACATCGTGGAAGTATATCGTGGCGATGAGGTGAAACTTGCCATCGTTGTCGGAACTCCGCTTACCAC